>Ga0007873_1000315_pt1 | contig 13394 bp, 11 predicted proteins | sample CryBogCBH26May08_FD_71228 | JGI IMG/M metagenome (GOLD analysis project Ga0007873, IMG submission 71228) | Freshwater microbial communities from Crystal Bog, Wisconsin, USA - CBH26May08 | ecosystem: Environmental > Aquatic > Freshwater > Lake | place: Crystal Bog, Wisconsin, USA | collected...
ATTGACAAGCCATTGCCCACTGACCGGCAGCTTATACCGTTGTTCAACCAAAGGATTCCGCAACACAAAACCGCCCCGCTTTTTCAGCTTTAGGATATTGACGGGCAGTATGAAGTTAGCTGCGAACAACGTCAAGAGAGTGTTTTTTATAAGCTCTCAGTTATCCTTGCCCCCATTGGACAATGGGGCAAGGCATTGGAGAGTTATTTTAGATTGCTCGCACACCATTATTTATTCGCTTATAAACAATATGTTGCAATTGAGAGTATTTTATATTGACTCTCGTCACTCGACCCGTCACCAAATCCTGCTGCACATTCAAAACACTTTCATACCCATATCATCCCTTTGCAAAGCCCCTTGGCCTTTGCACCCCACGCTTTTCCAAAGCGCTTCCCAACCAATCCCAGGAGAACAAACCATGACCACCCTTTGCCCGCATTGCCAATCCCCCCGGGTTGTCAGCAAGAACATCGCCAAGAAAACCTGCGGCTACCTCGGCCTGGTCGGCGGGGCTGCCAGCGGCAGTGCCGGTCTGGCCAGCGGCGCGGAACTCGGCGCAACAGCTGGTCTGCTGGCTGGCCCGGCGGGTGCCGTCCTCGGCGGCATTGCCGGGGCGTTCCTCGGTGCGCTGGTCGGTGCCGCCGCCGGTGGCATCGCCGGGGCGCAACTGGGCGAAGTGATCGACGAGACGGTCTTGGACAACCACGAATGCCTCGACTGCGGGCATGAGTTCAGCCTCGACCGCCGCTAAGCCGCAACCCAAGCCTTACACCCTCAGCATTTAATCCTTATGCGTTAATGCTTAAGCCTGAATGCTTAAAACCCTAACCTTACCTTTCTTAACCACCCCTTTTTTCAGGAGTCACACCATGGCCACCCTAGCCACCTCGTTCAAGAACATCTCCGGCCTGATCCGTTCGGAAAGCCCGCTGTCCGACGAACAAATCTTCCGTGCCGCCCCCTCGGTGTTCGCCGACGCGCCGCACAGCTCGCGTTCTGCCCGTTACGCCTACATCCCCACCGCCGACATCGTCAACGGCCTGCGCGGCGAAGGCTTCATGCCGTTCATGGTCTGCCAGGCCAAGACCCGCACCGAAGGCAAGGCCGACTACACCAAGCACCTGCTGCGTTTCCGCCACCAAGGGCAAATCAACGGCGACACCGCCAATGAGATCATTTTGGTCAACTCCCATGACGGCACGTCCAGTTACCAGATGCTCGCGGGCTGTTTCCGCTTTGTCTGCCACAACGGCCTGATCTGCGGCGACACCGTGGAAGACCTGCGTATCCGCCACACTGGCGACATCCTGTCCAATGTCATTGAAGGGGCGTACCGCATCGTCGGCGAGTTCGCGCAAGTCGAGGCGGGCAAAGACATGATGCAAGGCATCGACCTCAACCTGTGGCAACAGAACGCCTTCGTCAACGCCGCCCTGTCGCTGCGCTACGCCCCCGACGAAAACAGCCCCATCACCGCGCAACAGCTCAACCAACCGCGCCGCACCGATGACCGGGGCTGTGACCTCTGGCGCACCTTCAACCGCGTCCAGGAGAACCTGCTGCAAGGCGGCCTGCAAGGGCTCAACCGCAACGGCGGGCGCATCACCACCCGCAAAGTCACCAGCGTCAGCGAGAACGTCCGGCTCAACCGGGCGTTGTGGACACTGGCGGAAGAAATGGCACGGCTGGCGGCCTGAGCGGTTTGCCTTGGCCTATACCAAACCTTTGCCAAGCAAACCCAGCCGCCCGTCAGTGCCAAGGGTTGATGCCGTCCGTCAACTTAAACACCTCAACTATAAACCATCAACCTTAAACCTTCACCCATGCCTGTTGCAGCGGTCAAAACCGCCGCAACGGGCTTTTTTTAGGAGCGTCACCATGTCCAAATTAGCCACAACCGCCATAACCTCTTCAACAACCTCCCGATCAACAGCAATGCCGAAGCCAACCGCAAGGCCAGCAACACATCACCCCGACCTTGCCCACCCGGCACAGCCCGCTGCCGACCCTAGCCAACTCACCCACCAAGCCGCCATCACGCCCATTCCCGCCCTGCCCGCCGCCGTCTCGCTCGGCACGTTGCAAGCCAACCACCCCGCCGCACTGGTCTCCGGCGCGGCGGAACTGGCCTGCCAACTGGCGCAAGTCATCGACCAACAAAAGCTGTCCACCGTCATCAAGGGCAAACGCTTCGTCAACGTGGAAGGCTGGACAACCCTCGCCACCATGCTGGGCGTGACCGCACGGGAAATCGCCACCACCGAAAGCGACGGCATCTTCACCGCCACGGTCGAATTGGTGCGTATGGCCGACGGGGCGTGCATCAGCCGCGCCAGTGCCGAATGCGGCTCGCCCGACGAGCTGGACAAATACGGCAAGCCGCTGTGGTCAAGCCGACCCCGTTACGCCAGACGCTCTATGGCACAGACCCGCGCCACCGGGAAAGCCTGCCGGTTAGCCTTTAGTTGGATCATGTCACTGGCGGGTTACGAGGTGACACCCGCAGAGGAAATGGCACCGGCCATTGAAGCTGAAGCGGACACCCGCACGGCCTCATCAGGCAAAGGCCATGCCCAAACCTTCCAAACAGCGCAAACAGACCCAACCGCACCCCCGCCCAAACCCAACCTGCCCACCCGCATCACCGCCAGCCAGCTCAGGTTGCTGGAAGCGCAAGTGCGCGATTACCACCTGGACATCAGCCGTGTCGAAGCCTCGGTGAAAAGGGCCTGGCAACTGCAAGGGCTGGCAGACCTGAACCCGCAGCAGTTCGAGGAGCTGCTCGTCCAACTCGAAAAATGGGCGGCTCAGGAATACGCCAGGGCGGAGGCCGTCTCGGCACGCCAACGGGACGCAATGGCTTTTTGACTATTGCCCACCAACAGGCAGACAACCAACAAACCCAAACACCAACAGCGGCACAAGCCAACAGCATTGTGCCGACTCACCCTAACCAACAGTTGCCATACACAACCCATCCCCTCTTAAACATAACGGAGAACAACCATGAACCTCACACTCTACCAACTCAGCCACAACTATGTCCAGGCACTGGACTTCCTGACCGACCCCGAAGCGGATGTGCCGCTGACCGTCATCAATGACACCCTCGAAGGTTTGGCGGGCGGACTGGAAGACAAGGCCATCAACGTCGCCAAATTCCTCCGCAATCTGGAAAGCACCGCCGAAGCCATCAAAGCCGCCGAAGCGGCGATGGCGAAACGGCGCAAAGCCTTGGAAAACCGCACCGGCTGGCTGAAAGGTTATCTCAAGGCCAGCATGGAAAACACCGGCATCAGCCAGATCGACTGCCCGTACTTCCGGCTGTCCATCGCCAAGAACCCCGCCGCACTCGAGATCACCGACGAACAGGCGATACCGCAGCACTTCAAGCATACGGAGACCCTCACCGTGGTGCAGATCGACAAGGCGGCGGTCAAGGCCGCTCTGGCACAGGGGAAGGCCATACCGGGGGCGAGGTTGAGCCAAGGGACGCGGTTGTCCATAAGGTAGGCGGGTAAGCTAGTGGAAGAAGAAAAAATGCAGGGAAGCATTTTTTTGTCTGAAACCCTTGAACACCGCTAATAAAGCGATGGATAAACCAATCGGCATTGCCAATACAAGGTCATGATTTAAAGAGCTTTGTTTATCCACAATCGGCACATAAGGCTGGGCTGTAGTTTTTAAAATCCCAGTGCTGATAATGTGACAAGGAAGGCAATTTTATCATCTCGCACGCCCGTTAAATGGATATGGCGGTCGTGCTTTATTGACCTTTTATTGGAACAGAAAAATGAATAAAAACGACATTTACTCAAAACTTAAAGCCATTGCCTCAGGCGACGAAATGGCGCAGACGCTACCTGCCATTTGGAAACATGAAGTCCGCCGCCCGCTGATAGGGCAAATCAAGGGGTTTGGCAGTTTCCACCATGACCGGTACGGGATGCAGAAAACCGTGATCGTCGAACAGGAATCGGGCGAGTTGGTGTCGGCGATCCTGAATGACTATTTGGAAAACGGGATGCAACGCCAACAGGCTGAAGTCGGGGATTTTGTGTTGATTGTCCTGCTGGGCAAGGAATACAGCAACAACGGCAATGCTTTCAACAAGTACAATTTGGTGGTTCAAAAAGTGTAACCCGTCCGCTGGACAACGCACCCGTTTCAAGCGGGTGCGTTGTTTGGGTTATGTGGTTGTGCGATGCTCAATAAACTGAATATCACTATCCGCCACTGATTAGAAAAGCCCCTGAAAGTGAGCTTATCCCAACCCCCGCATCTAAAAGCTTTCGAACCGTAAAATTCGCGAAAACCACCCCATGCAGGGGGAAATCTGGTTAAATAACGGCGCGTCGGATTTTTATTCCATGGCGGGGCTTCAAGGAATGAGGCCAGGAGAATTAATGAGTCAATGATTTCGGAGATCAAATGTTAGCGAGTAGTTTTGCTGGAAATGACACAAATAGTGCCATTGTTGAACGGGGGATACAAAGCTTTAGCGACAATATGACGCAAAAAATAGTCGATGAGCTTGCTGTCGTCCATATTATCGGTGCATTCTCAGCAGGGAAGTCCAGATTGGTGCGGGAGTTATTGCGCCAACATCAAACTGCACTGGCGTTATTACCAATTAGCTCGCAAGAACGACAAACCGCTTTGCCACTGGAAATAACCTATGGCGAGGTTGCCAGCCTGCAACAAATAGATAACGAAAAGCCTGAAAATACCGTCACCTTGACGTGTTTTCCAACCCGTGAACAGCAAATGCGTTTTGATGCTGAGACCCATCAATTGCGCCTGGAAATTCCTGAACCCAAATTATTACTGGGTAATATCAGTTTGTGCAGTGCCGAAGAGGGCATTAAGCGTTTGGTGTTAAAAGATATGCCAGGGTGGAATTCCGGTGATTCGTTCGTCGCCGAAAATCCATTGGCTAATGGATTGGTCGGGGCGGACAACATCAGCTTGGTTTATGTTGTCCGCGCCAACGCAGTTGATAGCCAAGATGACTTGAGCCGTTTGCAAGCTATATTTTCTGCCGTTGAAAATGGTGATGCCTTTTTTTATAACGGCTTTCATTTAATAGTCGTAGTGACCCGTTGTGATGCCACCAGTGAATATGAACCGATAAAACAGCGGGTCAGCGAGCACTTGCAACAATTGGCCGAGGAAATTGGTATTGAGGACGAATTCATACTTACCGTATTGTGCGTGGAATTTGGCAAAGAACAGCAAGCACTAAATCATGAGGTGTTCACAGAAGCCTTTTGGCAGGCTATTTTCGTGCCCATTGCCGAACAAAAACAAGCAACAATGGCGTTTGATTGGGCAAACCGGATACAGCATTGGCCACAAAACTGGTTCATCCAAGCTAAGCTAACAAAATCGTTGGCTTTAGTAAAACATGCGGTGACATTTATTGACCAGTTCAACAAGGGTGGCGAATTTATCGCCAATATGAACAACACTCGTTTACTGGGCCTTTCTGAAAACGAACGCCGCCAAAAAGTTCACAATGCTTGGCTGAAACAAGTCGGGCAATGGCATCCCTTATCGGAGGCCATTGATGAATTGGGACTGGATGCCGAGCATCCTTTGGCGGTTTGGTGGGATCAATACTGGCTTGCACAATTGCGTAACAATCTGAGGGCAATTGATTTGTTGTCCGAAAAAATGGTTCAGGCCATTTCCAAATTGCCTACCAATGTGAGCGATTTACAAGATTATTTTTTTGCCCAAGTCAATGCGGATTATCAGCAAGCCAATGCGCTTTCAAACACACATTTTTATTGCCTGTGCCAAGCGATAGAACCCTTAACGCACGAAGCCAATCATGATGCCAAAGTGATTGCCACCCTTCTTTCCGTATCAATGCTTGATGCCAAATATGCGGATTATTATCATTTTTTAAAAACTAATCCATAAGCTGCCGCCATGACCCACTCAAACCTGTTAAGCCAAACCCTTGTTGATCGCGAAGCGCGTGTAAGCAAAGCCATTGACTATATTAAAAAAACCCAGCATTTGTTTGATCAGTTTGCCAGCTCTGAGCTAAAAGCGGCTCATGCACGTTTTGAGCCGCTGATTCAAGGTTTGCAATCCGATAAGGTACGCATTGTGGTGATTGGTGAATTTTCGCGCGGCAAATCGCGCTTGGTCAATGCCATTCTGGGCATTGATTTATTACCCTCAGCAAAGGAAGCCACCACCGCGATTAACACATTCCTGCAATCGCCGCCGCCTGATCGGGCGCATGAAAAATACATCACCCTCAATTTTATTGACCCTGACCGTTCGCCAGTGGAATTGAGCTGGGACAACGATCAGGTGCTGAAACAATGGGGCACCGAACTTGATAAAGACAACAAAAATGCCCGCAGCGAATTACAAAGTATTGACGTATTTGCCGCCCATGACTTGTTAAACAAAGGATTGGTCGTTATTGACACCCCCGGTTTGGAATCCGTCGTTGCCCATCACGAAGCCATCACCCGCAAAGCCATTGCTGGGGCGCATATTGCCATTTGGGTGCAAAGTGTTGAGCAATTAGGCGGTAATAGTCGGGAGTGGGCATTTTTAAAAGACACCGTCCGCCAGCACTTCCGTAAATTTTTAACTGTTGTCAATATGTGGGATCAGGTGCTGGAACCCGAAGACGACCACGACAAAGCCAAACCTGAAGCAGAACGCGTTGAAGAAAAGCTCAACATTGTCCGCGACCATTTTCGCTCCAATTTAAGTGACTTATCCGAAGCTGAGTTGGCGCAAGTGACTGACAGCGGCCAGTTAATGGGCGTAAGTGCCAAATGGGCGTTAAGCAAAGACCAGCCAGAGCTTCGGCGACGCTCAGGCATTGACCAATTGATCCAACGAATTGCCGACTTGTGCAATTCGGGCGAAGCGCAACAAGAAATTTTTTATAAGCCGCTCCAGCAACTCAGCAGCATTCAGAGAACGTTAGCCACCGCCTTGGACGATGAAATTCACGTCATCGACGACCAGCGCGACATTAAATACCAGCAAAAAGAACTGGAGTTGTTGGATCAAGAAATTAAAAATCAGTCATTGGAACAACATCAAACCACAATCGAACATCGCGAAGAGCATGAGCGTATAAAAAAAATCCTAACCAAAGAAATTAACGAAAACTTAGTGCAACCAATGATGGCGTTGCGTGAGGAATTAGATATTCTGCTTACCGAAAACTATATCAAACGTGAAATTGACTTAGGTCATAGCAATATTGGCTTACCTGCCGAAGCGCAGGCAAAATTCAAGCTGGTCACCAATACTGTCAGTAACGCGTGGCTACTAAAAACGAAGGAAATCGAAAAAGCGTTAAATGATTTAAAAACTGAATATGTCGAGGCTATGAAAAAGCACAGCGTACAGTTGGAAAAATCCTTAGCCGGTATAAAAATAGAACTGCCTGAAATCACCATTGATTTGCCCCTCGACTTATCGGGCGTTATTGATTACCAAAACAAAAAATGGGAATTGACATGCAGCCTAGAACAAGCAGAGCAAGAAATTCATGAATATGAACTTAAAAAAGCAGAGCTGTCAGCCGATGATCCCAGATTACGCTCGGCTCAAGCCGCTTTTGAACGCGCCCAACGGCAGCTAGACGAGTTAGGTGGGCAACCTTCTCCAATTAATAACCCGGTCAATAAGCGGGGTTGGTTCATGACGAAATTGTTGGGGGCCGATTGGGAGCCCAAATACGACTATACTCTGGTCGAAGCATACCAAGCCCAACGTAGCGATATTTTGGTTGATTTGTCAAACCGTGAACAAGTGAAGGAGCAGCTCATGCGAGAAGAAGCCGAAAAACACAAAGAAATACAGACCACTGAGGTATTAAGGCGCAAAGCGGAACGGAAACTCGCCAAGCTTGAAAAACAACACAAAGAACATGATCAAGCACTCGAAAAAGAAAAACAAGCACTGATAGCGGAAACGCTACGCCATTTAAAAAACAACACTATTGGCGAATTGAACAAGCGCATTAGCTATTTGGAAAACAACGCCAGCCAAATGATCGCGACGTTATTTGATGACCAACTTAGCGCGTTACTTGCCTGTGTCGAGGAACAATTTATGCAGCCATTACGCGCCAAACAAGCAAAACGTGAGGAGGTTTTGGCACTTTTTGAGCAAGGGCAGGCGGACATTGAGCGCCGCAAAACCGAATTGCTCACCGCAAAAAAAGAACTTGATGCCGTTATGGGTTTTACCCAACACGCATTAGCCAATTAACCTGAACCTAACAACCACTCCGTTTGCCCGAAGCGTGTAGGAAGGCGAGGAACAGGATGTTTCGGCATTCCCCGCAGCCCCTGACCAACCACTAACCCCATTAAGGCGCAACCATGAATACTGTCCAATACCCGCTAGAGCGATTGCCCGGCACTTTACGCGCTGAAATTGCAGCCATTGCCGAATACACCGTCAACTCACAAAATCGTTTAAAGGTCTGTGTGGTCGGTGAATTTTCCACCGGCAAAAGCAGTTTGATCAACGCCCTGCTTGGTGCAGCCTTATTGCCTACCGCGCGTGAAGAAACCACGGCTTTGCCAACATTTATCGAATACGCCCCCGAATTGCGGTTTGAGCTCATCAACATTGATGGCACAAGCATCGCCATTAGCCAACAGCAATTTGCTGAATATACCGTTGCCGCCCCTGATAACGCGCTGTGTTCCGTGCTGTATTACCCCGCGCTGTGGTTAAACGGTTTAACGCTGATTGATTTGCCTGGCTTAGGCAGCCATTCCCAACGCCACAGCGAGTATACCCACGCACAAATTTGCGCAGCCGACACCATCATTTACTTGTTGTCAGCGCGAGGCACTACCCAAGGCGACTTAAAGACCTTACGGCGCATTCGCCAATACGGCAAACACCTGATGATTGCCGTTGCGCACTGGGACACGGTTGAACAATCCATACAAGACGGCGAACAAGCCCCCGATTTAAGTGAATGGCAAGCGCATATTGCCCAACAAACCGGTGTTGATTTACCTTTGGTTGGCGTGAGCAAACACGGGCATGGCCGTGATGCTATCATCGGCTTTTTACTACGCACACAACAAGACATCGGCACTATTCGTGAGCAGCGTTTCCATGCCGAATTATTGCCGCTATTACGCAATGCACTAGGCCAACTCAAGGCCGAACAAGTCATTTGCGAAGCCAACAGTGTTGAAAGCTATAACGCCCTACACGCCGAATTGCTAAACCAGCGGCAAACGCTCTTGACCATCAAAAGTGACTTATACGAGCGCGGCAACCAAGACCAAGCACAACTTGAACAAGATGCGCAACTATTAACAGCCGAACAACGTACACAGCTCAACAGCGAACTGAATGATTTGCCCGAAATCACGCATTCTGACGCTAGGCAAGGACTCATTGAATCAGCATATCAGCACCTGCAAAAAAGATTGCTTGCGGTTGCCGATGCCTTAACTACCCTATCAGGCAGTTACGGGCAATTAGACTTGCCCGCCCTCGACATCCAGCAATTTGACTTGCGACTGCCGCCGCCCGTCGCTATTGGGCTGGATGATTTTATCGACTCCAGCCGCTTGGGTGCTTTACAAGCTGAACTGGCATTGCAACAACAACGGGGCGAAGCCGACCAAGCCAGACACAACGCCTTGCCCGTTGTTGATTTAGAGCAATCGGTACAAAAATTAAGCGCATTACGCGCCGGGCGCGAAGCCATAGCCCAACAAAAATTACCGCCAATGACCCAGACGTCTGAAGGAAATGATGATTGTGCGAAGCTAGGCAAAAGCATTGGTGAAGTGCTTGATGTCGCTTTTATTGCCTTTGAAGGCCCGCTGGTGATTGCCAAAGCTTTATCTATGCTGGGTAAGGGGGCAATGGTGGCCAAGACCGTCAATACTGCCGCCAAAGTTTTGGAAATTGCCCAAAAGCCCGAGCTGGATAGCATTTTACAATTTACCGAAAAACTGTCGCTTAGTTACTGGGGTGAACAACTGGGCAAACGCTTTGACCAACTCCCCTCGACTGTCGTAGGCGTTGACCCGCAAGCGGAGGCTGAGCAACGTCGGCTTTTGCAAGAGCAGGACAAACAGATCGCCCTGCAACGGGCTGAATTACGGCGCTTAGAAGACTTGCAACAACAACGTGACCAAACCCATTGGGCATTAGAACAAAATCAGAAAGAACAGCAGCGCTTAAAAGCTAACATTGACACCTTGCTAGAAAAAGCCGCCGCCGCACACCGTCAAGCCCAAGCCGACAGTATTGCCCAACAACAGGCACTTTTTGCCAGTTACCGCCAGCAGCTCATCAACCAAAACTTGATAAATTTTGACCAACAGACCCGCGCCATGATTGCCTTGCTACGCAACGCCTGTAAACGTTATTGGCAAGACCACGTTGAAAGCACCTTAAAACAACGCTTACACACCATTGACATCTTAACCGAGCAATTGCAACAATCGCCGGAGCAAAAAAAAGCGGCGTTAGCCGAATTGCAAGCGCAACAGGAAAGTATTGAAGCAATGTTAAGCACCTTGAAGGTAAACAGCGATGTCGCTTGAAAACCTATTTAGCTATTCGGTTGACAACACCGTTATCAACCACTATTTGCACTTGCTGGCACAGCGCAACATCCAGCTTGAAGACCAAGTTGAACGTTTGACCGTGGCGTTAAAACAACGGCAGCCAAACGCGAGGGAGTTTGCTATGTTGAACGGACAAAGTGCAAGCCGCCCTGAATTGCCGCTTATTATCGATACTCCCATACAACCTGAAATGATGGAGCAGTTATTAATTTATCTGCCCGCTATTTTTCCTGGCTTTTGGAATAGCGTCAGCCCGGATGAATTGGCCACATTGATTGGCGCAACCGAAAAGCCGATTGTCCCATCGCCATATCGTTATCCTGATATGAGCGAAATGATTACCATCAGTGAACAAATCGAAACACTTCCCAAATATTCGCACTACGCTTTAAAAAAAGTTTGCCATAGTTTGCAACAAAGATACAACTTGGTACCCCACCGCTTATGGTTGCCGTGGCTAAACAGGAATTGTGTTTAGATTGAAGAACAAACGATTGCGCGGTATTCAATGGCGGGCAGTCGTGAAAGCAAGTGAACACTGGCTATTACCAACACTTAAACCAAACCTACCGTGAACTACAAAATTTACTACCCTAAACGGCTGACTTATGATGATTTGAAACAGCTGCTCAAGAATGACCCGATTATCAAGACGCTAATCCGTAATACACTAAACCAGGACGTAGAATCCGAAGATGTATTCAGGCCAGCATCAGAGACCAGCATAGCCAATACGCCATCGGCCATCGATCCGCTACGCCAACAGCTCTCAACCGAATTAGGTTTGCTAACACTATTGGCAAACGACAACGCATTGCGCGGCCATTGGCTAGGTGAAGCGCCTGCCACCGAAGGCGAGCAATTATGCCAATTGCTGGCTGTTGCCGCCCAATGGGATCGCGTGTTGCAATTGTGGGAGTTTATTGCTGACCGCTGCAAACAAGCCCAACGTGCCGCCACGCCAGACGAACAGCAACTATTAACCGCCAGCCTTAGCATCCATAACCTGATCTGGCGTGACAAAGCCGCTTGCTTGATGAGTGCCGAAGCCGACACACCCTTTGATTACCATCAGCATGAACGCGGTAATATAAAAGGCAACGCCGTAATCGAGCAATGGCTGCCAGGGTTAAAAAATCCGGCCGGGCAACTACAAAAAAAGCCACTGGTAAAAACACATTAATCCTTTTTGGACAAACGCATTATGACTACGCCGACTTTAGACAAGCTGACTCTAAAATATCGCCCGCAACAATTCAATGCCTTAGTGGCACAACTGACTACCTATCCATTTTGGTGGATGGTTGATGGGTCGGGCATTGAGCAAACACGCATGTTGTATGACACGCATACTGGTTTGCTGTGGGTTTTCTATAATTGCACTCCGGATAATCAAGTGAGATATACACCGGATCGAGCCAAAGAATTGATAAGCACTTGGGAATTGGCCGGCTTGGATGGCTGGAGCTTGCCGACACCAGCGCAACTATGGGCGATTGCTGGCCACAAACAATTTCCATTGCATGAGGGCCATAATCGACGAATTATGGATCATGATGATTGGCTATGTGAAGATGGTGTATGGGATATGGATAGAAACAGCCGTATCCAAACCCAAGGCTGTTCCAATCTGTGCGGTGTCAATTACTCTGTCTGCAAAAAATCGGATCAGTCTTTTTTGCAATATTGTCTCGATCAACAATGGGATTTGCTTGCTTGTGCCGACACTAACGCCAAGCCACTGTTAAAAAAACTTGTGGACGCGCCTAGGTTATCGGCACTGTACGCTCCAATTGACCATCTCCGTGCCCGTTTGCCCCTACTGGAAGAGGCGCAATTCACCGATCCTGCCAAAGGCTTATGGGAGTTTTGGGGCATGGCAGACAGCGCGTTAACCGAACACGGTGTCCGCGCCCGCAATCCGGCACTGGATGTACGCGATTGGAATGTCGCCATTGATTTTGGCACCAGCAGCACGGTCGTAGCCTATTCCGAAAATGGCCAATCCAAGCTGTTACGAATTGGCGTTGAGGATTTTTGGCAAGCGCAACAACCCCTGCACTATGAAAACCCAACGGTGTTGGAATTTGTTGATTTTAAGTCTTTTATCGCCGAATGGCAGGCAGAGCCTTACCAGCCGCTGGTGTCGTGGGATGATGTGCGTTGCTCGCATGAGGCATTGAACAGTCTGCGCACTAATGAAACTGATCCCGCCGTGGTTGCCAGCATATTAAGCAAAATCAAACAATGGGCATTGCGCGAACAAAAAGATACCCGGACACTGATTACCGACCGGCAACAAAGGTTTGAACATAAATTGGAACCACTGACCTTATTGCAGCCTGTCAAAGGCGAAACCTTGACTGTCAGTGATGATTATCCGTTTGATCCCGTTGAGTTGTACGCATGGTATCTGGGCCTGACCATTAACTGGCGCGGACGGGGCATCTTTTTACGCTATTACATGACTTTTCCGGTGGCTTATCCCGCCGATGTCAAACAAAAAATTCTGGCATCATTTCGGCGTGGCCTTCAGCGTAGCTTACCTGTTTCCTTAGTCAACCAAGCCGTATTCCAGCAGTTTAAAGTGGAGGAACGCGCTTCTGAGCCTGCCGCTTATGCCGCCGCCGCTTTGCCAGAATTAAAAATTGCCCCGACTGCGCAAGGTATCGGAAATTTTCAGAGTAGTTGTCGCCTCGACGGTTAAATCTTAAGCGGCTTTTTTGTTCCGAGTTATCTCCTCTGCGTTTGGTTTTTGGTTAGCTTTGGTCTTATCAGGATTAAGGT
>Ga0007873_1000317_pt1 | contig 13294 bp, 13 predicted proteins | sample CryBogCBH26May08_FD_71228 | JGI IMG/M metagenome (GOLD analysis project Ga0007873, IMG submission 71228) | Freshwater microbial communities from Crystal Bog, Wisconsin, USA - CBH26May08 | ecosystem: Environmental > Aquatic > Freshwater > Lake | place: Crystal Bog, Wisconsin, USA | collected...
TAACACACTATATTTGGCTTTTAGTAATTAACTCAACAACAGTATTTCAATATGGCATTTGTTATCAGCGGACGGAACATTCTTGCCCTGCCATCGCAAATACCTGTCCGTTGCACGCAATTTATTTGAGGCTTTTTAGGTTAGGTAATATTCATTATATTCAGGATAGCTTTAATTTGAAAATCGTTTACTATTCTCCAGGCTTTTAGTTTGACAGTTTCTTTCGTTTACAGTTGGACAAATGCTTTAGCTAGACAATCCTCGTTCACAGTTTGAAACAGGTTTAGTTTGACAGTTTCTTTCGTTTACAATTGGACAATTGCTTTAGCTAGACAGTACTCGTTCAGTATTTGAAACAGTTTTAGTCTTGACTGTTTCTTTCGTTTACAATTGGACAAATGCTTTAACTAGACAGTACTCGTTCAGTATTTGAAACAGTTTTAGTCTTGACTGTTTCTTTCGTTTACAATTGGTCAAATGCTTTAACTAGACAGTCCTCGTTCAGTATTTGAAACAGTTTTAGTCTTAACAGTTTCTTTCGTTTACAGTTCGACAATTGCTTTAACTAGACAGTACTCGTTCATTGCTTGAAACAGTTTCAAGCTTGACAGTTTCTTTCGTTTATTATTAGACAATTGGTCTAACGTGACAAATCGTTTATGTTCACAAAACTTAAGACTTAAACTGCGTGCAACAGGTGTATTTAGCAATAGCAGGGGCGGCAGGAAGTAATTCAACTTCAGTTCTTTCTTTTAGCTTCTGTTTCAGCTTGACACACTATATTTGGCTTTTAGTTCTTTAATCAACAACATTATTTCAATATGGCATTTGTTATCAGCGGACGTAACATTCTTGCCCTGCCATCGCAAATACCTGTCCGTTGTACGTCAGGCTATGCGAAGATTGAAAAGTATTGTTAAATAGATGTCATTTGTGATTTAATCTCTACATTTGCAAAATTAAATAAATTTTGTATGCTAATTAGATTCAATGTTGAGAATTTTTTGTCATTCAAAGACAGGACTGAGTTTTCAATGATACCAGGTAAAGGTACATTGAAACAAAATCATAAAACAAAATCTTTAAAGGGTATAACAACACTTAAAACAGGTGTAATTTTCGGTGCTAATGCTTCAGGAAAATCTAATTTAATAAAAGCAATTGATTTTGGTAAAATCTTACTATTAAAAGGTAACAAGAGTGAACAACCGATAAAATTTCAATCTTTTAGATTAAATGTAAATTCTTTATTATCAAATTCTAGACTAGAATATGAATTACAACATAAAGGTAAAAATTACGCTTATGGATTTGTTTTTAATTCAAAAGAAATTGTTGAAGAATGGTTATTTGAAGTAACTAATAAGACAGAGATAAAAATATTTGAAAGAAATATAAATAATAAAGTACAATTCGACATTGAACCATTATTTAAAAAAAATAAAAAAGAAGAACATCGTCAGTTTTTAAAATTTATTGCTAAGGGAACTCCTAATAATCAACTTTTTTTAACTGAGATTAGAACTAGAAAAGTAAAAGACAATGTAACTGATATAAATGATTTACTTAATGTAATTGATTGGTTTCAAAACACATTAAATATCATTTTCCCTGATGATAAATATAAAGAAGGTATAAAATCAGAACTTAAAGATGATTCGAAATTACAAATCACATTTGAAGAGTTATTAAAATATTTTGATACAGGTATAAATGGAATCTGTTTGGAAAAAATTGATTTTGAATCAATTGATGTGCCTTCAAAATTAATTGAAAAAATAAAAGATGATATTTTAAGCTCAAAGTCTGAAAATGTTAGAACACTTTTATCTATAAATAATACTACATACTTTATTTCAAAATTAGAAAATGACATAACTGTACATAAGTTTATGACTCAACATAATGTAGTTGGTCAAGATAAATCTGAAAAATTTGACACAAGCGATGAATCTGACGGAACTAACAGAATAATTGATTTCATACCTTTAATTATAGATTTACTTCAAGGAGATAATGTTTTTATTATTGACGAAATGGAGCGAAGTCTTCATCCAAATCTTATATATGATTTATTAGATTTATTTCTTGATAAAAGCCATAATATAAATAGTCAATTAATTTTAGCTAGTCACGAGTCTAGTTTATTAACTCAAAAGCTTTTAAGAAAAGATGAGATATGGTTTGTTGTTAAGGACAAAGACGGAATCAGTCATTTGCATTCACTTGAGGAGTACAATATTCGTTTCGATAAAGAAATTAGAAAAGATTACTTATTAGGGAGATTTAAAGCTATCCCTAAAATGGGGAATAGAAACAAATTAACAGTTTTACCGAATCAAAACAGTTAATTATGCCTAGAGAACGTACTGAGTTTATAAGGATTAGTAATGTAACAGACCGTGAAAAAATGTTTCTATTAGCTTATGAAGGAAATGAAACAGAACCAACTTATTTCGAAGCGCTTAAAAATAATCACAGATTCAATAACGAAATCATTGAAATCGTTTCTTTAAGACGAGATAGTAAGGACACTAAAAGTGCTCCTAAATATGTGTTTGAAAATCTCCAAAAAATTAAAGATGAATATGATTTAGGTAAAAACGATGAGTTGTGGATGATTATTGATAGAGATAGAAATGGAAAAAATATTGAAAAATATAGTTCAAAATGTAAATCAGAACCTAATTTCAATTTGGCTTTAAGTAACCCGTGTTTCGAGTTTTGGCTTCTTCTACATTTAAGAGATATATCTGAATTTACAGCAGAAGAATTAATGTTAATATTTGAGAATAGTAAAGTTGCAAGAAAGAAGACTTATTTAAAAAAACTCCTTAGTAATATACTACCTGATGGTTATAATGAAGCTAATTTAAAACCTAAACGTTTTTTGCAACATCTTGAAATAGCGATTTCTAGAGCAAAAGCATTAAATGTAGAAACAGAAGATTATCCTCAAAAATTAGGTACTGATATTTATAAACTTATTGAAAAGGTTATAAGATAATAGCCCGAACGTACAACAGGTGTATTTGCAATAGCAGGGGCGACAGGAATAAATATCAGCTTCAGTTCTTTCTTTTAGCTTCAGTTTCAGCTTGACACACTATATTTGGCTTTTAGTAATTAACTCAACAACAGAATTTCAATATGGCATTGTATATCAGCGGACGTAACATTCTTGCCCTGCCATCGCAAATACCTGTCCGTTAGCGGTCAGCATAAAGAGACATCCTACAAATTCAAGAATATAATAACAAAACAAAATGAAAACAAGATTATTTACATTGATTTTTGTACTTCTTGGGACAACTTTATTTGCTCAAAGTACATCAGAGGCACCAATCCAAAATATTTCTACAGATAGTGCTGTTACTTATAGACTCTTTTCCACAAAAAATATTTACACATTTATCAAACTGAACACAAGAAACGGACAAATGTGGCAAGTTCAATGGAGTACAAAAAGCAATCAATTTGAAACTACACTTTCGGACATTTCTCGGGTGGATAAAGATGCAGAGAAGAATGGCAGATTCTTTCTTTATCCAACATCAAACATATATAACTTCATTCTGCTTGACCAAATAGACGGACGGACATGGCAAGTTCAATGGTCAACTGAACCTAACGAAAGGATGGTTGTTCGTATCTATTAGATTTTTTAATTGGTAAATTTGCCAATTAAAAAAATCCTTTACATTTGTAGCATAAACTTAAAGGTGGCGGCAACACCATAAATACGGCAATAATAATTATGTTACAATCAAGATTTGTAGATGACTCTACTATTGAAGTCATTGCACAAGATGGTGAAAAATTCACTTGGAACACTTACTTCCCAACTCCAAAAACTGCCCAACAACACTATGCAGAAAGATTAGCGTATTATTTTGAAAAATATTTCAAAGATAATATGGGAGACAGTACAGGTATGGGTATGCATTATTGGGTTTGGATACAAATGAATAATTACGAAGGACTTGGAATTAATGGCGGAAAAGGCGACAGAGACGAGGAGAGAATTTTTCTACATCAAGAAAGAGTAAGAATAGGAACAAGAATACGAGACTTGAGAAAAGAAAAAAATATTGAAGCGAAGATACTTGCCCAAGCTGCAAATATTGATGCAGCCAATCTTAGCCGTATTGAACAAGGACGTTATTCAGTTGGCTTAGACATATTGTCAAGAATTTCTTTTGTACTTGGTACTAGAATTGAGTTGATTGATTTCGTTGAACAAAAAAAAGTATAGACAGAATGCCGAACGCCAAACAATAGTATTTGCACTAGCAGGGGGAACGAAATAAACCTCCACTTCAGTTCTTTCTTTGTAGCCCTGTTTGGGGCAGTCTAGGACTTTTGAATATCGTTCTTATATTTGGCTTTTGGATAGTAATTTAGCTTTGGTTATCAGCGGACGAGTACTCTTGCCCTGCCATTGCGATACCTGTCAGTTGTGCGTCAGCAAAAAAGACGACCTTAAAATTAAAAATAACAGACAAATTTAATGATAGACACAAGCTTTAATTTTTATAGTGACGCAAATGGTGGAGACCCTGATAGTACAAGTCCAACATTGAAAAAATACCACAAACTTTTATGGAACAAAGCACTTCCAAACGGAACACAATTTGAACTGACAAACAAAAAAAGTGGTGCATATCTTTATCATAATTCAGAACAAGGAGAATTTAATTTGGGAAGTGATGCTATAACACACTCATATAAAAATCAGACAAGAAAACAATGGCTTGTAAGACAAATTCCAAACGAAGTAGATGAGCTTTTTGATACAGGAAGCACAATTGGAGCTTATACACTTTTCCCAAAAAACAAAATTGACAACAAGTTTACAATCAATCAAGCAAGAGGAATAAACAGTCTTATCGACGATAGATTTGACTTGACACTTGAATGTATTCGTTTATTTTATTTAGGACAAGCAAGTCCACTTTATGACACATTTTTTAGGTATAAAAACTTCTTTGACTTGTTCGACAGTTTTAATGGTTATGTACAATTCTTTTTATTAGACGACTTAATAGACGAAAAACAAAACATTAAATTTTATTTGCCTTTTGACAACTTTACTACAAAACCAAGCTTTGCAAACGTAGAAGATTATATGACTTACAAGAAACAAGTAATGAATTTTATACGATTAAGAAATGAGAGAATTACAGAATACATTAAACATATAACATAACGCCAAACTTTCCGAACGCCAAACAGTAGTATTTGCACTAGCAGGGGGAACGAAATAAACCTCCACTTCAGTTCTTTCTTTGTAGCCCTGTTTGGGCTGACGTAACATCTTTGAACATCGTTCTTATATTTGGCTTTGGGAACAGTATTGAGCTTTGGTTAATAGCAGACCGAACATTCTTGTCTAGCACTTTCCCAAACACTCATTCGTTGTAGGAAATTATAACAGCACCGAATTTTTATACATTTATGAAAATCACTTTAATAACTTTAGTTTTGACATTAGCATCATTTTTCTCATTCGGACAAACAGAAAAAAGAGAATACAAAACTGTAGCAGATAATTTTGAAAGAAATTACAATACAGACAACTTTGACTCTATATTTTCAATGTTTGGAAGCGAAATGCAAAATGCTTTACCTCTCGACAAAACAAAAGAATTTTTTGCGGGCTTGAAATCACAAGCAGGTCAAATCACTAAGCGACAATTTGTAAAGTATGTAAATGGAAGTTATGCTTTATACAAGACAAATTTTGAAAGAGCTTTATTTGGAGTGAACATCTCTGTGGACAATAACGCTAAAATTAATGGGCTATTTGTAAAACCATTTACAGACGACAATCTTCCAAAAATAGAACGCAATTCAACTAAACTTATTCTTCCATTCAAAGGAGAGTGGACAGTTATTTGGGGTGGTGACACAAAGGAATTGAACTATCACATAGAAAGTATTGCACAAAAAAATGCCTTTGACATAGTTATTAAAAATAACAAAGGCTTGTCTTACCAAACAAACGGACAGACAAATGAAGATTATTATGCTTTTGGCAAAGAAATTATTGCCCCTTGTGACGGTGAAATTGTTTTAGTAGTTGACGGTGTAAAAGATAATAATCCAGGAGAACTAAATCCTATTTATGTTCCGGGCAATACAATAATAATAAAGACAGCAAAAAACGAATATTTATTCTTAGCTCACTTTAAACAGCAATCGATAAAAGTATTTGAAGGACAAAAAATAACTCAAGGACAACTTTTAGGACTTTGTGGCAATTCAGGTAACTCATCTGAGCCTCATTTGCATTTTCATATTCAAAACGTAGAAAATATGAATGTAGCGACAGGTGTTAAATGCTATTTTGATAAAATTTTAGTTAGTGGACAAGTTAAGACCGACTATTCACCAATTCAAAAAGATAAAATTAGCAATGAGACAAAATAACTTCTACCAACAAGAGTGTTTAGGAAAGTACTTGCAGACGTAAGTAATTCAGCATTAGTGCTTTCTTTTAGCAGTAGTTTCAGCAGACCTAACACTATGGGAAAATAGAGCAATAATTAAGCAATGGAGCAAGAATTAAGCAATTGTCCATCAGCAGACCGAACATTCTTGTCTAGCACCTTCCCAAAGACCAATCCGTTTTAAATTCAATATTTACATACTACTTCTATTTCTTTCCATCTTGCTTTATGGATAAAAAGCAGAAAACTTTGGATAATGACATTTACACACAATATATAAGAGGATACTTTGAGACACCTTAATAAAATCAAAAAAGGCATGTAGAAAGTAAAGAAACCATTGTTTCTATTCTAAATTATGCCTACTACTTTGGATTTCAAAAAGTTCTAACATTTCATTTGCGTAAGATTTGGGTACTTTGTAGAATATAAAGGAGTAGTTTTTCGTTAATGAGGAAGTTGAATCCATAAAAATAAATAATAATCATGTCAGTAATAGGAAAAGCATCATTAAAAAGAGCCAAACCAAGTTACATCTATAGCGTAATAGGGGTGGCGTTGGTATTATTTATGATGGGGATAATGGGATGGATATTTTTGAACTTCCGCGAAGTAAGTAAAGTATTTAAAGAGGATGTACCCATCAGTGCCTACCTACGTACCATGAATAAAGATACCATTAATCAGATTCAATCTTATATTGCTACACAGCCTTACGCTAAAACGGTTACATACATCAACAAAGAATCAGCTAAAGCAATCTGGAATAAAGATAATACGGAAGACTGGGCAAAAACCCTTGATCAGAACCCATTGCCAGAGAGTATTGACTTTAAGGCAAAGGCTGAATATGTAAATAAAGACAGTTTACAAGCTATTAGAGAGCATATTATGAGACTTTTTGGCAATCAAATTACAGAAGTTCAATATCAGTTAAGTCTGGTTTCAAAACTCGATGAGAATGCAAGCAAAGTAGGTCTGATCTTCATTGTACTAGCAATTATTCTTACCTTAATAGTAATAGTAAGCATAGATAATACTATAAGATTAGCAATGTTTAGTAATAGATTCCTGATAAAAACAATGCAGATGGTTGGTGCCACCCGTTGGTTTATCACCAAACCAATGGATTTAAAAGCGCTGCTTAATGGTTTTATAAGTTCTATCATTGCTATTCTCTTATTGTTTAGTCTGGTAAAATGGGCTGAAGGTCAATTTCCAGAGCTTGCAACACTTCATAATATTAAAAACTTCACCTTATTATTCTCAGGAATGATTTTTATAGGGGTAAGTATCTCCTTGATAAGTACACATCGAAGCGTTAGAAAATATTTAAAAATGAAACTGGACGAACTATATTAGTCAATTTCATAACAATTTAACCTGTAGTATGAAATTTCTTTCTTTATATTGCAGCAGTTTTTAAAACATATACACATGAGTATTGCTAAAAAAGTAGAAACAAAAAGTAAAGAAATGCCAGTTCTTTTTACTAAAGATAACTTTATCTGGATGGCTATAGGTGGAGTAATAATTGCACTGGGCTTTTTTCTGATGAGTGGTGGAAAGAATGCTGACCCGAAAGTTTTTGACGACAACGTTGTATACAGCACTACTAGAATTACCGTTGCACCAATACTAATACTAGCAGGACTTGTAATAGAGATTTTTGCCATATTTAAAAAAGCTAAATCTGCTAACTAATTAAAATAATTTCTTTTCTTTGAAGCGGTGAATAAATCACCGCTTTTTTTATACTACCAAACAACATCCAAAATGGACTACTTACAGACAATCATTCTTTCAATTGTAGAAGGAATTACCGAATTTTTGCCAATCTCCAGTACTGCACACATGAAGATTACCAATCCTTTGATTGGTGTAACACCCGATACATTTACTGATATGTTCGAGATTGTGGTTCAGTTAGCTGCTATTGCAGCAGTTGTTGTAATTTATTATAAGAAATTCTTTGATTTCAAAAAGTTGGATTTCTATTTCAAACTTGTTATTGCTGTTATTCCTGCTATTATTGGGGGGTTCTTTCTTAAGAAACATATTGATGCGAGTTTAGCTAGTTTAAACTTTATAGCAATAGTGATGATAGCTGGTGGAGTCATATTGTTATTCGTTGACAACTTATTCAAGAATCCACAGATTAATACTGAAAATAAAATAACTTTCCAGCAATCTTTTATTATAGGTTGTTTTCAGGTTTTGAGTATTGTTTTTCCAGGATTAAGTAGAAGTGCCGCAACTATTGTAGGTGGAATGACTCAAAGTTTAACCAGAAGAGTAGCAGCGGAGTTTTCTTTCTTCCTTGCTGTTCCTACCATGATTGCTGCTTCAGCAAAGAGTTTTCTGGATGTATATAAGAAGAGTCCGGAAGTGTTGACTATGGACAATCTTACTAAACTTGGCATAGGTAGTGTAGTTGCATTTATTGTAGCTTTAATAGCCGTTAAATTCTTTATTACTTACCTGCAAAAACATGGTTTCAAAGTATTTGGCTATTACCGTATTGCATTGGGCATAATAGTATTAGTGCTTGTAAGTAAGGGTATTATTAAATAAAAATACATGGAGGTTACTACTACTGCATCCAAAAAAGTAATTAATGGATGGGCAATGTACGACTGGGCTAATAGTGCATATAACCTAGTAGTAACATCTACCATTTTCCCTGCTTATTATGATGCAATAACTACCAACACTATAAATGGTGTTGTTAGTCATGAAGTAAGCTTTTTAGGCTTTAAAATAGAGAGTGCTGCATTGTATAATTACGCTATCGCTTTTGCCTATTTGGTTATTGCCATCATCTCTCCTATCTTATCATCCATTGCAGATTATAAAGGCAATAAAAAAACCTTCATGAAATTCTTCTGCTACCTCGGGGGAATAGCCTGTATTACTTTATTTAAATTTGATGCTTCTCACCTTAGCTTAGGGATAATTTGTTGTATACTGGCAGCAATAGGCTACTGTGGCAGTCTGGTATTCTACAATGCATACCTTCCTGAAATAGCAGCAGAAAAAGATCAGGACAGCGTGAGTGCTAAAGGTTTTGCATATGGCTATATAGGAAGTGTATTACTACAACTTATCTGCTTTGTATTTGTAATGGCAAAACCATTCGGCATGTCGGGCGGATTGGCAGCACAAATTTCCTTTATGCTGGTTGGATTATGGTGGATAGGCTTTGCACAGATTACATTTGCCCGTTTACCCAAAGGAACTCCTATAGGAAACGACCTTCAACATAGCTTATTAGTAAATGGCTTTCATGAGTTAAAGAAAGTGTGGGAGCAGGTAAAACAGCTTCCTTTATTAAAGAAATATCTTACTGCTTTTTTCTTTTATAGTATGGGTGTACAGACGGTTATGCTTGCTGCTACCCTATTTGGAAGTCAGGTTTTAAAACTGGATACCAGTAAATTAATTATCTGCATTTTACTCATTCAAATAGTTGCTATAGCAGGAGCCTATTTAATGGCTAAACTATCAGACCTCTTTGGTAATTTTAAAGTGTTGATGTTTGTGGTAGTCATCTGGATTGGAGTATGTATTGCAGCTTATTACACAACTACAGAAATACAGTTTTATGCAATTGCATCAATAGTAGGACTGGTAATGGGTGGTATACAATCATTAAGCAGATCTACCTATGCCAAAATAATGCCCTCAACAAAAGATACTGCTTCGTTCTTTAGTTTCTATGATGTAACCGAAAAGATTGCCATAGTAATTGGCATGTTCAGCTTTGGATTTATACAACAACTTACAGGCAATATGCGTAACTCTATTATTGCCCTTGTAGCGTTCTTTTTTATAGGATTAGTATTCCTGTTTTTTACTCAAAAACAACAGGATAAACAAATTGCTTAGCTATGAAACTATATACTATTAATACAGAAATGTTTAAGCTGGATGGTGGTGCTATGTATGGTGTAGTGCCTAAGAGTATGTGGAATAAACTGAACCCTTCGGACGAGAATAATCTTTGTCCATGGGCAATGCGTTTATTATTGATTCAGAAAGACGATAAACTCATATTAATAGATACCGGTATTGGCGACAAACAGGATGCTAAATTTATGGGGCATTACTATCTTCATGGTCAAGACAAGCTGGAGAAATCGCTGAATGCAATAGGATTCAGCAAAGACGATATTACCGATGTAATTCATACCCACCTTCATTTTGACCACTGTGGAGGAAGCATAGACCGTGTAGATGGACAGCTTGTTCCTGCATTTAAAAATGCTACTTACTGGAGCAATGAACAACACTGGAACTGGGCTGTATTTCCTAACGATAGAGAGAAAGCATCTTTCCTGAAAGAGAACATATTACCGATACAGGAAAGTGGTAGATTAAAGTTTGTAGAAGGTGTAAAAGATGGGGTAAATAGCAAAGGAGAAGTGCAACATGTACCCTCCATTATTATTCCGGAATTATCTTTCTATATTGTAAATGGACATACCAATGCTATGATGATGCCTGCTATACAATACAATGGAAAAACCATCGTATATGTTGCAGACTTGTTGCCCTCAGTTGGACATTTACCTATCCCCTATGTGATGGCTTATGATATGTTTCCATTGATTACCTTACTGGAAAAGAAAACCTTTTTAAAAGAAGCTGCTGACAATGATTTCATTCTCTTTTTCGAGCACGACCCAAAGAATGAATGTTGCAGTCTACAGTATACAGAAAGAGGAATAAGACAGAAGGACGTGTTTAAGCTGAGCGAGATATAATATTTTAACCGCAGAGAAAAGAGATAAAGAGTTTTATTATTTTCAATTGGTTTAATAGAACACTTTACTCTGCGTACTCCTTTCTCTGCGGCTATGTATTTGTATTACCAAACTTCTCCATTACGCCCAATCCAAATAAAGCATAGTCGTATTTTACAGGATCATTCTTATCAAATGCTTTCAATAGTTTGGTTAAATACACCGCTGTTTCCCAGTTTATTTTATGCCCATTCAGCATTCCTAAAGCTTCTGCAACTCTGGCTACATGAACATCAATAGGGATAATTAACTGAGCAGGTTTAATGGTATTCCATAAGCCAAAGTCTACACCATTATTATCTTTCCTAACCATCCATCTCAGGTACATATTAAGACGTTTACAATGCGATCCATTAAGCGGAGTTGAGACATGTTTCTTAGTTCTGTCCGGACTATCCGGTAAAGAGAAAAAGTAGTTACGAAAACCAATCAATGCATTTTCAACTGTTGAATCTGTAGGTCTAATCCATTGAGAAAATGCAGTCTCCAATGAATCATGAATACTATAATGATGTTTCAGAAACCGAATGAAATACTGGATATCAACTTCATTAAAAGTTCTGTGTTTGAAACTTGCAATTCTTTTTAAATCTTTAGCAGTATGATGTACACAAAATTCATATGGAGCATTGTCCATTCGCTCCATTAATTCCTTCGACTTATTGATGATAATAGTTCTGTTACCCCAGGAGAACAAAGCTGCAAAAAAACCGGCTATTTCTATGTCTTGCTGTTGGCTAAAACTATGAGGGATCGATATAGGATCAAGTTCAACAAAAGAAAGCTGATTATATAATTGCTCTTTCTTATTCAGTAATATCTTAAGTTGTCTTGATTCCATTAAATTAATTTCATGGGCAGGTTACCCAAGGATAATATTATTAATCTGAGCGAGGTGTCTGAGTTCAATGATGTTTTTGACATTCAGTTTTTCAAATATTCTTGCTTTATAAGTACCTACACTAGAAGCATGTAACTTCGTTATTGTACATATTTCGTTGCTGCTGATGCCCTTTGCCAACATAGTAGCAATTTCCAGTTCCCTTTTAGATAGTTTATCAAGTTTGATGGTTGTTTTGTTTTCCTGATAATTATCTGCCAATGCATTTTTAATATCATGACTTAAATAAATACTATTTTCGAGGACAGTGATTATACAACTTAAAAACTCTTCTTTTGTAACACTCTTTGAAAGGTAACCTTTTGCACCAGCTCTAAGATAATGTCTTGCAAAAGTGGTATTGGTTTCATTAGAAAAGATAATAATTTTTGCATCGGACTGATGCATAAAAATACCCCTGATTATTTCATCGTTTTCCGACAAATGAACGCTTGTACTAAATATATAACAAATGTATTTATGATAAAGAAATTCAGCAACTAGATCTTCTGGTGCTACTGCGGTAATATTTGCAGTAGGAAACTTCGCAGAAATAAACGAAGTCACGCCTGCTGCAATTACTGGTTGTTTCTCTATAATTAAAAAATGATGCATTTGTTTCTACAAAATATGATTAACTAAACCCAAAAATAAAGGGATTAAAACAAAAGAAGCGACCAATTTAGTAGTCGCTCCTTTTATATAAAATTTCAATTAGTCTAAAATTGTATTGGCTATTAATTTTTTACTTTTTGTTTTTTACTTTTTACTTTAATTATGGCAATGTCCATGATCGTGATGATGATGATCTTCATGTCCTTTAAACGCTTCTAATGGCGTTAAACCAAGCAGTTGGAACATGGCATTATCATCTTCAAATGATGGATTAGGCGTAGTTAAAAGCTTGTCACCAGCAAAAATAGAATTAGCGCCAGCAAGGAAACACATAGCCTGTTCAGGAATCGTCATATCCGTTCTTCCTGCGCTCAATCTTACCATGGCTTTAGGCATCAGAATTCTTGCAGTAGCAATCATTCTTACCATATCCCAGATGTCTACCTTTTCATTAAACTGCATTGGTGTGCCTTTTACAGGTACCAGTGCATTAATTGGCACACTCTCAGGATGTTCTGGTAGTGTTGCCAAAGTATGTAACA
>Ga0007873_1000324_pt1 | contig 13037 bp, 13 predicted proteins | sample CryBogCBH26May08_FD_71228 | JGI IMG/M metagenome (GOLD analysis project Ga0007873, IMG submission 71228) | Freshwater microbial communities from Crystal Bog, Wisconsin, USA - CBH26May08 | ecosystem: Environmental > Aquatic > Freshwater > Lake | place: Crystal Bog, Wisconsin, USA | collected...
TTTTTATTTAAGACCAACTTTTAAACGATTGCGCTTTTGCATATTTAGCAGGTTTCATTTTTAGTTTAGCCTCACTTGACGTTCTTGCCCCCTTCTTTTTTGTACTTTGTTCTTCTTCTTCTTCTGTCTCTGATGACTCAGCAGTTTTAAACGATTTACTCGGTTTCATTGCTAACTTCGCTTCACTCGCAGATCTTTTTCCTTTAATTTTCGGTCCTTCTTGCCAGTCTTCAAACATTTCTGTTTCTTTTGGTCCAATTACTTTTAATGGTTGTTTTTTCGTAATAGAAGGAACCAATAGTTGTTTTTTCTTTTCTGATAAAACTAATTTTTTACTTTTAGGTTTAGTTATTTTACCCTGAGTTCCAATTCTTTTGATTTCAGGTACTAACATCAAACGTTTTTTTATTTGGGGGACTATCATTTGTTGGTTTTTGGGTGGTTTAAAATACAATTCGGGAATAACTCTCGTTGTAGTATCAGAACTAACTTTACATGATGGTTGAGCGGGTGTAGGAACTTCTCTAATCATTTCAATATCTTCCTCGGTTGGGGGTAACAATGACTTTTTTGTTCTTGGTATCATTAGCATTGGTTGATGTTCTCCTTCTTCTTCTATACTTTGTTTAATGTTTAACATTGCGGGTATATCTAGTTGAAGGTTTTTATGCACAGTTTTTAAATGTCTGAGTAAATCATAATTTCTTGAAAAATGTTTTAGGCAAACTTGACAAGTAAAAACCTTTACTTCAGGTTTTTTAAATAAAATACGCCCCTTCATTCGATTGCTAAGATCTCGAGCTAATATATCAGTATCAGAAGAAGGCTCAGTTATTAACTCAGGTTCGGGTTCAATTAAGGGTTCATATTCATGTACACCCTGCATTTCAGGTTCTACTTCAGGTAGGTTACTTTCTCCTTGCATTTCTTCAATATTTTCAGGATTTATTTGTTGTTCAGTTTCAGGTTCAATGTCTAAAGCTTCTTTACTTAAAAGTTCTATTTGCTTATCACCTGGTTGTTCTTCTGTTTCTTTTTCACGATTCAAGTCTTCAACTTGTTTTATTTCTGTCTCATGCAAGCAAGCAAGTAACTTTTCATACATATTGGGAGGTATCAAATACATTTCAGCATAAGGCGAACCATTCTTTTTTATTTTCATTTTGGAGCAAAAGCCGATTTGACTAAGTCAATTAAAAATGGAACTGCAGTCATCAAAAGCATGGGTAAACCTGCTCCTTGCTGTTTTAAAAGTTCGCGTCGTTTAGATACAGGATGAGATTTTAAAGTAATTTTTTTTAAATCATCCACTGAGCACTTATTTTTAACATGTTTTTTTAGTATAGCTTTTTTGCGAGGACTTAGCTTCAAGTCTGTAAAGATAACATTGTAAACACATTCACAAAGACCATCGACAGACTTTTCGTTTAAATTATCCAAACTTTGAGAAAAATCTGCAGGATTCATTTTTGAAAATGCTTTAATTAACGGAATGAGTTTTTGTCTTTCTTGCAAATACTTTGTGGATTTTGTTTTTGTCATTTTTCAATATATGTTTTACAGGGAAACGCAAACAAATTAGAGCGAAGTCTTATTTTTTGAGGGCTGTTTGGTTTAAAATCTAGCAGAAGAAAAGAAAAAGGTCGTGTAGTTGCTTTAGCATAAGCTTGAATAATATATCCAATATTATTAGGACTATATTGTTTCGCTAGAATACTGATTTGTTGATTGTCTCTTACATTTTTCATCAACACTAAATAATGCGAATTTAGGCTCATGGTTCTAAAAACGGGATTTTGAAAAAATAAATTTTGTGTTAAAAAAATAATGCTTGAATTTTCGTGGTGGCTTAGATTACAGAAAATGTCTTGAAACATTGGAGACAGGTCTGACATTGTATCATCAAATATCATGCAACTCCCACCTTGATCTTTATATTTGTGAACCATGTTTGTTATTTCGTCTAGGGTGGGCATTTCATCCCCGACATTAATTAACTCGTGCACTAAACCTGAAGTTTCCATTTCCAAATAAATATCTTGCATTATTTTATAAAACAAAAAAACTCTAGCAGGTTCTTCTGTGAACAATTTATCTTTTAGAGTTAACAAATTTTTTACGAACGTTGTCTTTCCACTCCCACTTACACCCGACACAAGACAGTTGAAAGGAGTTTGAAAACGAATGTCATACGGCATTTTTAACTTAAAATAAAATAACAAATATATTACGAAGTCTTTTATTTCTAAAGTAAATTGTTACATAGTGATTATCGAATTCGCGTAATAATTTCGTGCATTATGTTTTCCTTTTCTAAGTCAGATTGAAAGAGCAATGGGTTAGCATTAAACGCATTAACATAGTTGTCAAAAATAAAGACCAAAAACTGTTGGAAAATCTTTTCTGTGTTTTTTCTTTTTGCGATGCATTCAACCAATTTTTCGAACATCTCCTTTGGTATGTCAATGTTTTCTTCAAAAATGTTTGGTTTCGGAGGCTCACATGATCCAGCGATTTTCAGCAGAAAGGTTTCAAGTTTGTGCTGTTCTTCATCTGACGTAATTTTAGCGTTAAAAATTTTGCTCCCGAATAGATTGATAGCACAACGGAAATTTTTGATGAGACGAAAGTGAGATTCATTTTCTTGTTGTGCCGCAAACGACCATTTCAGTAGCATGTGTCCATCGACATTTCGAAATTCGCTTATTTCCGTTTCCAATAAGCGAAGTTGTTCATCAATTCGAACAAATTCACTGGGGTGGCTCAACAGGTATCTCCAGTTGATCGAATCCACAGTCAGCACTTTTGACAACATTTTCTAAAACTTTTAATGTTTCCAAATGGTTCTTTTCACTTTGAGCTAGTTTAGTAATGCAGATGAAAGAGTCAGCTTTGAACAAATTAACCCAAGTGCTTATTGTGGTATCGATGAGTTGTTGCAGGGCCTGAATGTAGACATTGACTGAGACAACTTTTCCATTTTCAATAGCAACAAAAATGTTTGAAAATTTTTTGGTTGCAATTTTTAGTTTCTTGATGGAATTTTGATGTCTGTAAAGAGAACTTCTTAGGATGAGCGCCGTTGTTGACGAAACACCGTAACAAGGTTTAATTGTCTGAATGTCAAAAAATTGATGTTTGAGAACCTCATCATGCATTGCCTCACATCGTTTCTTCTCTTGTTCAACATAATCACAAAGTTTTCTAGGAATCTTCTTAGGAGGAAAAATAGCTTCATTTTGAAAGCAAATACAGTTGCAACTTAAATAGTCTTGATAAGGTGGTATTTCAACCATGTTAAAAAATCAACTGATAAAAAAGGTACTGGGGTATGTGTTTTTATACTTTAAAATGTACAGGCTAGACTTTGTCAACAGTTAACCAGTTATTTCTCGAAATTCTAAGTTAAGAATAGTTGGCAGCCTAGATGCAAAGTTGATAAGCTCTCCATCGTGAGCTCTTAGCTGGATTTCTATTGTGTCTATTTCTGTGTTTTGCAATTCATAATAGTCTTTATTTTGAAAATCTGCTATTATGTAATTGTCAATTGTATCTTTAATGGGAATCACTTTTAAAATGTTACTCATACTACCACCAACAATAGTCCTACTCACTATGTTTGTGTAAACCATAATATAATGCGGTCTTAAGTAATTCATTTGCATTTCTTTATTAAATGTGAATGAATTGTTTTCCATTAGCACTAGTTTATCGTATCTGCTTTCGTCACTAGTATAAATATCTTTATTTTCAGTCAAAAACAATTTTGTATAGCCTTTTTCGTTCATTTTCTCATCATACCCTAAAACAGACAAAACATTATTTGAGGCAATAAAATATATATCTTTTCCACTGAAATGAAATATGCATTTCTTGTCTTCCAAGGTTACAGAACCAATATTAACTTTTGTTAATTCTTTATTAAGAAATTCAATTAACTGACTATCTGTATATTCTCCATCATCTGGTAGTATAATTTTTACAAATTTTTTGTTTTGACCACTTGTTTCTCTTATCATTAAACCTCTTTTAGATTCGTCGTGTAAAAATGTAGAAAAACAATTTAAATGGCTTATAGATGTTAACGAAACTCTAACATTTCTGTTAAAATATCTTTTTTCTCTAAGTTTGACTTTAAACATAGAGTTAGTATTATCTGGATATTCGTCAGTTTCTTCTGATGTAATTCGAGAATTAATTGTTTGTTTATTAACAAATCTATTACGTATATCCATTTTTATAACTGTTGCTGGTCCAGGCAGTAATTGAATTGGTTGGCTATTTTGATCCACTATTTTGATAGTAAAAGTATCTAGAGTACTGTTTGAAATTGGAACAAACTGTTTCAATTTAAATTCAGTATAAGAGTAAATAGTTTTCTGATTAAAATCAGGGCAAAAGACAATTAAATCTTTTGAATAATTTCCGTTGTATATTTGAGGGGTTATATTTTCGGAAAGAACCCTAACTACCTCTGGAAATTTTCTTTCTAAAATGTGTTGAGCTGACGAGCTACTTAAAAACATATCACTTTGTCTGTTTAAACCTCTGTTAATGCGAAAAACCAAATATTCTTCTTCCTTTATAAAATGTTTTCGAACATCATGGTAAGGAGAAAAACCTTCAATACGTTCTGTCTGGACATTAAAAAAAGTTTTCGAATAAGCATGACTTACTTCGTATTGAAAATTAAAACAATTTATCATTGATTTGTGCATTAAAACCCAATGATTAGTGTTAAACAACCCATCAGTTGAAATTTCTAAGCGATAGTCATCTGTATAGTTTAATATTACAGCAGGGTCTAAAGGATTTAGTTTCATTTCTTTACTTGTTTGCAAAAAAAATTCTTTTAGTTCAGCAAGGGTGTAATATTTATCTTCAAAATTAAAAGAAAACCATACGCAATCTGTATCTATTCCGCCGTGTATGTTAAATTCATGTTTTCCTTTAACATGACTCTCACTAACCATTAACAAGTCAATGTTTGTATCAAAATCATCAGGTAAATCGCACGGCACATCAGCGTAAGCCATATCTTTACCTTTGCATAATCCAGCTGTTTTAAAACAATTTGTTACAATAATGCTGGGTAACCCATTAGGCGGAGTTGTAATATTTTTAAAGTTACTTGAAAGACCTATAGCAGACACAGCAACTTCCAACCCCTCATGTCTGTTAGTTTCAAATTTTTTTGGTAACTGTGTTTTAAAGTGAATTAACGAATTGTCATCGTAGACGTCTGTGCAAGCATTAGATAACAAATAAAAACTTTCATGAAATGATTCTGTTTCAGTTTTATTCATTTTTAATTAAAACTTTTTTACAATATTTTCACCAGGTATCCACGAGTTATAGCTATCATTGAAACCTTTCCACTTTACATAATGCCATGTTTTTCCTTTTCTTTTTTCTGATTTTATAACTTTTTCAATTCGAAATAAATCCCCTGTTACTTTGGTCAGTTCAAAATCGTAAAAATCCCCATTAATTATTTCTTTTCCATCATAAGTTTCTAACTTGTACATTGGTATTTTTAATTTACGTTTTATTTGATAGATTCGAAATATTTCTTCATTTGCTGAGGCTTGATATCCTCGCCCGAATTTTCCTTTAATTTTTGCAATTCTAACTTCCTCACCCACTTTGAATTTTACAGGTCTCGCCTTAATTTTTTCTTGCTCCTTGGCTTGACGTAAATTAATTTGTAAATGTGTTGATTCATCTTCCTCGGCCTGGTTGGGAGAAAACCCCGTCATTCTATGTTTTCGGTTGTTATAGGTTTCAAGAAGTTGAGATAAAACAGGAACGTGATTTCCATCTTTGTCATAAACATTAATAAATCTTCGAGTTTCATTTTCAGTTAAATATTTGTTAAACAGATATTGAAAAGTTCGATTAAATCTTTCAATAAAAGCCGCATGAATAGACGAATCTGGAGTTCTAATTTCTATGTTATTTTGTCTACAAAAGTCTTTTAAAAGTTTGTTTCTAAACTCGCTTCCTCTATCAAAAAGTACGGTCTTTGGTGGGTCTACAGCTTCTTTTAAGATTGACTTAAAACCTTCTAATACTACAGATGCATGTTTTGTTGTTAAAACCCTAATAAAAGCTTTTCTAGTAAATATATCAATACAGGTTAATAAATAATGAGCACCATCATTGTCGTCTGCATAACTTTGAATATCAACTAAGTCCATCTGAAATTGATATCTTTTAAAATATGCGTAGGTTGGGTTTCTTTGATTTTTATGAAACTCTCGATGTAATGTGTAGCTTTCAACGCTGGTTAAAATTTCTTTGATTTTTTCTTTATCCAAAACACCACGATAATAATTGAAAATCGTATCTATTCCTCCAAACGCAACAGGATGACCAGGTGAAGTATAATTGTTTCGTAAATCATCTTCACAATCTTGAACTGTTGTTAAATCTGTTCCATAATTTTTAACTGGATGAATTCGTATAAATTTTAAAGCAACCATTTTGATTTTAGTCAATTAAACTGTAAGCAACTTTTTTACAGTCTTTATTGCTTTGAATACTTTTTCTTTTTCTCTTTCTTCCTCCCCCTTTCATAGCAGTTGCTATTTTAGATTTTGCGTCTTCAAGTTGTTTAACTGCACTATCTTTAACATTAGCTCCTTCCAAAACATCGACGATCAAATTTTTGGCTGCATCTTTTCCAATATCTAGCATTGCAGAACCTGCTTTTTTAGCAAAACTACTACCTATGAATTGTTTGCCTGCTTTTAATCCCATTGAGGCGAGCGGTTTTAGCATTCGAAACAAACCGCTAAAAAGAGAACCAAACCCAGCCCCTTTTTGATAACGAAGTCCAGTGTGATAAAACATTTATTTTAGTTTTTTTAAATATCTTTGAATTGAAATACAACTTATGTTTAAAGTCTTAGCAATAACTTTCATAGGAATTTTTTTAAACGTTTTACAATGCAAATATATATTTGCTCCTATTATTGTTAGATTATTATGTCCTGTTTTTAAACAACCTTTAATGTTTTCCTTAATTACTGAATAGTCTTTGAAATCTAACTTTAACATATTGCAATATTTTTCGAGCATTTCTTCAGGCCTCAAAATAATAACGTCATTTTTTTCTTGGTGTTTATAAATTTCAGAATTACTTTGACCTGAAACTGCGGAGATTTCTTTGATTGAAATTGGACACCCATTTTCGTTTAATGTTTGATACAAAAGAAAGGGAATAGATTTAGTTTTTGATTTTTTTCGTAAACATTTCTCTGCTATTTCATTTGAATATGTACTCGGCAAATTGATTCGGTGCAACAGTTCTTTTACGTTTTGTTTTGTCTCGCTTTGAACAACCGTTTGAAAACAACTCGCAAAATACGTTTCGTTGTAGCTGGGCAGAAATAACTTTTCTTCTAATACCAAACCGCAATTTGTACATACAGAACAACCTTCTCTCTCATCGTCTATAATGTTTTCATGGCTGCAGAGATGTTCTGAATGAGGCATTTCAAATCTTGTTTATTTTTTGTTCCAACTATTACGACTTTTCCGCTATGAAATAAAATGACAGAACCTTTTTCAAATTTTACATGAAGACCTGGGAAGACTTCAGAATTATATTTGATGTTCTCAAACAACTTTCTTTCGCATACTGAAATCAAATCGATAGGTTTTCCAACATTTGAAGTAGCCATGATATTATCAATTTTAACATGTTTCGCACAAAATTTGAAATGCTTTTTCAAATGCTGTATTGCGTCTTGTACTTTTTCAAGGTTAGGAATATTTGTAATGTTGATATGATTCTCAAGTTTCTTTTTGTTCGTTTTAAAAATGCTGTAAGTATATGTGTCTTTCAAAACAACAAAGTTTTTACAGTCTTTCACTTTTTGTACTTTGTTTGATAGCAATAAAACATTATTTAAGGCGATAGGGGTTGTCTTAACACTAATTTTTACGTTTCGTATTTTGTATTTCATTTTTACTCTGATTAAAAAAGTTTAAAGATGTCTGAAAAACAAGGAATTGGAACTTTTGTCAACGAAGCACATGAACTTGCAAGCAATAGTTTAGATCTTTTCACAATGCCTGAACAAGAGAGTGCTTTGATTCATGGCAAGCAACTGACTTTATATCCTACATCTCTGCTTAATAATGAAGGTCCAATAGAATTTATAATACCATCTGACTCGACAGATTTTACATCATTGAGACATACACGCCTTGAAGGAACCGTTGAAATAGTTAAACCTGATGGAAGTCATTTTGGAGAAAACGAAAAAATTTCAATTGTAAATCTTTTTCCCCAGTCGCTTTGGAAGCAAATAGAGTGTTCAATCAAAGATACCCAAATTGTTGATCTTTCTACACCGACTTATCACTATAAAAGTTTTATTGAATCTCATCTAACCTACCCAGACGATGTAAAGAATGTGATATTAAGAGACTTGGCATTCTATATAAAGGATGATGTTGGGAGGGAGGAAGTAAAACTAGTTTCCGATGCTGCAGGAGCTGGAGGTGAAAAAGCAAATACAGGGTTTGTAAAGAGAAGAGCCCTTTTCAAAGGAAAACAATTATTTTTCTCCACTATTCTGCATATCGATTTTTTTCAATGCCCAAGATTATTACTTCCAGGATGCGACATTAAACTAAAGTTTATCAGAGCAGATGATAATTTCTCGATTCTTTCAGATGGAGTTGATTTCAAAATCAAAATCTCTTCTCTTGTGTTAAAAATCAGAAGGGAAACTGTTAAACCTGAAGTTTTCAACGCAATCGAATCAAGATTAAGTTCATCACCAGCCCTTTATCCGATTGTTAAGTCTGTTATTAAACATCACTTGCTTCAGAAAGACACAACTAACCATCACATTAGTCAATTTGTTCGAGGGAAACTTCCAAGAAGTTTTATGCTTTGCTTTGTTAATGCAAAGGGTTTGGATGGAAACAGATCATCAAATCCGTTCTTTTTTCAAAGTCATACATTAAACCATCTAAACGTATACATAAATGGCGAGCCAATCGTTGGCAAAGACTTCAAGCCTAATTTTGAAACTGAAAACTATGCTAGAGAATATGCTTGGTTTTTAGACAATAGCGGTATTGGAACTACGGGTGCAAATGGAATTACAAAAGATGAATTTAAATCAAATACTTGCTTTTTTCCTTTTGATTTGTCACCAGATTGGTGTAACAGTGTTTACTTACACGGGTACGAAGAAGGTTCAATTGATATCGATATTGGTTTTAAGAATCCTCCTACTGAAAACATTTATTGTATGATGTACGCTAGCTATGATGAACTAATTACAATTGATAAGAACAGAAATGTAACTGTTGTACCAATTTAAAATGGTTGGGCTCTCGAACATATATGTTACCGAATTAGGCAAACTTTTGTGTGGAAAGAAGTTTGTTGGAGTTTACTCGTCAGACATTCACCCAAAATTTAAAAATAGTTCTAACTTTTCTATTATTTTTAATACTGATAAACACACAGAAAGTGGGTCTCACTTTATTGCAATCGTAAGAGACAAAGAAAAACTGTTTTATTTTGATCCCTTCGGAAAAAAGTGTAACAATAAAGATATAAAGAAATTTATTAATCACAACTTGAAAGGAAGGGCATACATATATAATTCTCAACGACTTCAAAATGATAAAAGTTTATTTTGCGGATTATTTTGTATTACGTTTCTTTTATCTCAAAATAAAAAAATCTCCTTTTCTGATTACTTATCTAACTTTTCTAAACAAAAGACATTATTAAATGATGTTATTGTGACTAAAATGATACTCGATGAAATTTAAAATATATTTATTGATCAATAAAACATAATTTTAATATTTTTTTACAGTATTTTTACATTATTATTCAACTTTGCTACACATGACATTTAATTGTTTGGAAAAAGGGGTAAAAACAAAAACAGCTTAAATGTATGTTGTATGTTGAATGTTAACTTAGATTTCAAATACATTTTCCAGATTAGCAATTAGATGTTCAACTCTTCCAAAATCTCGTTCCAATCTGCTCATAAGATTGTTAATGTTTTTTACTTGGTTGCCAGTTAGGTTTGGTTCCAATTTGTAAAAAAAATCATTTAACGTTCCAATATCTTCCTCGATTTCGTCATGAATTCGATCTATTTTTCTGAATTGTTTCGAAATGCTATCTGGAAAATGTAAATCGTCAGTTTATTACTGTGGGAAGGCTTTTTGCATGTTTTTAAATTCAACACATTTTAAACAACGTTTATCAAAATAATTAAATTTTTTGAAGGTATGAACAAAATCGGAACATTTGCTTAGCAAAAGTTGGTTGTAACTTTTTTGCATTTCTCCATAGAAGTGATGTAGGCGAGGATTGAATTGACGGGGGTCAGAAAAATCGGTATCACTATCACTATCGCTATCGCTGGGAAAATCTGAAACACAAAAATTCCTTTTTCTTACTGAAGTTCAAAAATTTTGCTCATTAGTTCATTTTGTGTTTCAAATAGTTGGTTCGTTTGGGTTTTTAGGTTTTCATTTTTAGTTAAAAGAGAAAGAAGTTTTTGATCAAGTTTGAATATCTTTTTTAAGATAAGAGCGCAAATTGTGCAATCTGAAATAAAATTAATGACGTCTTATAAAAAGCAAATCATATGTTCTTTTTAGTAAAGCATTTTGAATCGTAAAAAGCATTTTAGTTTTGAATTCTAATATTTCATTTTGGCTAAGCAGTTGAATCAATTTTTGTTCCAGATTAAATATTTTGTGTTGGATAATTTTGCAAGCTGAATCATCTGAAAGTACAAATTAAATGTTCTAAAAATAATTTTTTCCTTTAAAATCTGTCATATCGAACCATAGTAAAAGCAAAGGGAATTTTGTAAAGCCGGTATTCTGAAACACAAAAAGTTTATGTTTCTGTTATTTTGAAGATTTAACGGGGAGAGTGAAAAGACCTCGAACAAAAGCATCTACACAAACTGATTTTGAGTCTTGAGAACATACACTACAACAATCACATTTGCAACAAAATTCTTTTCTTTTTCGGTTTCTTTCTGAAAATTAAATTGAAAAAAATATGCTAATTAAGGTTTGTTGGGAAAATTGCTTAAATAAACCTTTTCATGATAGCAATCTTTACAAATAATAATTCCCGTGCAAGGACATGTGACTCTTTTTCTTGATTTTGTTTCTGAAAAATTAATGTGAAGTTTCAGTTATTTTTTGGGAAAAGAGATTGAAGTTTTTTCATTACAATTTGAGTATGCCAAGAATTTAAACAAACTAATTTTATGCCGAAAGGTTTCCTACATTTTCTTTTTGAAAGTGGTTTTGTTTCTGAAAAATTAATGTTAAGAAACATTAGCCGTTTTGAAATATTTCGGGTTTGCCTTCATTATTTCTTTTAACCCCTCAATGATATGAGGGGCTAGGCCTAAACTCATGTTGTAGTCAAAACTCCTCCCGTCCTTCATTTTCTTCTCAAACAATATTGCAGCCCACTCAATTTGACCCCCAGAGGCACTCGTAGCCTCCATTGTCTTGCATGAAAGCAAGAGGGAACTGTTGAGCCGAATTTTTTTGGACACAATTTTTTCGGGATCGCTATCAAATAAGTCTATATCGATGTTTCTGTCGTTAAACATTTTTTGTTCCTTCTTACCAGGTTTTGAAGCCTTCTTTTCCACATCTTTCTTTTCGTGTTTCTTTTCTTTTAGCAGGGGTCCATCTTTTTGAGCAGGTGGGGTCGAGTCGGCAGTAGGTGCAGATGAAGAGGAAGCATCAGTCTTGGACTTCTTGATGGTTTTTCCTTTAGAGGACTTGACGTCAGCAGACTTCCTCTTCCTCTTCTTTAAAGTAGAACCCTCCTGTTCACCCTCCTCTGCCTCCGACTCAATAAGAGGTTGAGTAGCTGCTGGTTGCTCCCGGTACTCCTGTTCCTCCGACGATGTTTCGCCTTCGTCCTCGATCTCCTCTTCCTCGTCCTCCGATGAGATTTCGGATTCGGACACGAGGTCTGCTTGTGGGATCTTCTCCTTCTTGGCATGATGCCTCTTCTGAGGTGAAACTTAAAATAAAAATAAAGTTATTATCACAAACGAAACTTATCAATAAAAACTAAAAATGACTTTGTTTAAATACTGAAATTTAAAAATTAAACGTTTAAATGGTTTTACCTTTCTTAGATGAGGTCTTTGGAGGCATCTTGAAGTTTGATTGTTGGTTTCGTAGACTTGCAAAAGTAAACTGAATAATTTTGAAAAAAACTTTCTGCCTTTTATACTTTTTGCGAAATCAAATGATAGTAAATAAAAACTTGAAACTACATGTAAACTTCCTTGTGCACATTTTTTAAGCGGCTTTTTGATAAAATGATTTGCAAATATTTGGCAATGAAATAATGGAACCAAAATAGTATAAAAGCAGAAACAAATCTAAAATTTTTATCAGACGTTTTTAAAGCTTTGACTCTTTCGAAATAGTTTAAAGTGAAGGTTTGAAAATGGAATCACTTGTTTGCCCTGAAAAAAATTGTGGACGTAAGTTTACTAGACTTTTTAATCTGAACAGACACTATCAAAATTTTCATTTAAATAACGAACTTGTAGAAAAGTGTTTTTTGTGTGGTCAATTATTTGAAAGTTGTGAGGCATTGCAAAAACACATTAAAAGATTTCACAAACCAAGTAAAAAATTTTTCTTAAAAGAATCTGCATTCAAACGTTCTTTTGCTACTTATCGATATAATTTTACAACTCAAGATGTGAACTTTGCTAGCTCTCAATTAAGTGTGAAAGATCTGATAGAAGAAAGATTATTGCTAGAAGCAATGGAAAAAACTGTCATTAAAGCAAGTTTAATTTTTATCGCACAAATGACAATGTTAGATCATGCAGGAAAAGTAATGACTCAAGCTAGTATTCCTTTTCGCAGTCCAAGTTTTATGGTTACTGCAGCTTCCAAGAAAACTGCTCGAAAAAATATTGTCAAAAGTTTTAATTTTCAATCATCAGCATTAGAGGATTTTTTGAGATCAGGCTCCAATT
>Ga0007873_1000327_pt1 | contig 12818 bp, 14 predicted proteins | sample CryBogCBH26May08_FD_71228 | JGI IMG/M metagenome (GOLD analysis project Ga0007873, IMG submission 71228) | Freshwater microbial communities from Crystal Bog, Wisconsin, USA - CBH26May08 | ecosystem: Environmental > Aquatic > Freshwater > Lake | place: Crystal Bog, Wisconsin, USA | collected...
GGTGGAGCCAAAGTATTAACTTAAAATTCTACCTTTGAAAAAGGTGGAGCCAAAGTATTAACTTAAAATTCTACCTTTGAAAAAGGTGGAGCCAAAGTATTAACTTAAAATTCTACCTTTGAAAAAGGTGGAGCCAAAGTATTAACTTAAAATTCCACCTTTGAAAAAAAGGTGGAGCTAAAGAATTAAATAAAAATATTTTTTCTCAACTTTTTAAAAGTCTAATAAAATTTTGACTTAAAAAAAAGAAATAATATAACTATAATGAAAATTTGTTATATTATTTCTACATGCGATAAATATTTAGATTCTAGAGTAGAATTTCAAATGGATACATTTTTAAAAGATGTTCCGTTATCAGATATTTATTATTTAACTTCTAAATATCTTCCAGAAAAACGTCAATTTGGTTGGAATTGTATGGATGATCCAAAAAATATTACATGGAAATACATTCATTTTATTCATAATATGGATATCCCTAATTATGATTGGTACATATTCATTGATGATGATACATTTGTTTTTAAAAATAGATTAGAAAACTTATTAAAACAATATGATTGTAATAAATGTTATTATATAGGTAAAGAATTAGATCATATTAAAAATATTTTTTCTTTATATATGTCTGGTGGCGCTGGATACGCTATTTCAAATGCTTTATATTCTGAAATACATGATTCTGTTAAAACAACCGGAATTAATAATAGTTATAAACATTGGTGTTATGATTTATGTATTGGATTATGGATACAAGAAATAGCTAAAACAAATAATGTATATCAAATAAATAATAACTTTTTTCATATGGAAATACATAATAATGAAAATGAACTGAAAAATGCAATTACATTTAATAAAGTTATAAGTTTAGAACAATATCAATTTTATGAATCTATTATTGATAAAGAGAGAACGATAAATGAATTAAACTCACAACAAGATGACAATAATAATACATGTGTATTTACATTGGTTACAGATATTGATTATTTTAATAAAGCAAAACGAACAATCATTGATTTAAGATCTAAAGGAAATTGGCAAAGTGATATTGTAGTCATTACAATTGATTTTGATTTAAATACTAATTTTAAAGATTTTTATAATATTACAGAAGTGAAATTTCCATTAATAGATAAAACTGAATTATCAGAAAAGATTGGTAGAAATGGATTTTTAAATAGTGATAAGAGAGAACTTACAAAGTTAAATCAATGGGAGAAATTGAATGTATTTGATAAGTATTTTAAAAAATGGCAACGAGTCGTATTTTTAGACGCAGGTTTACGTATATTAAATGATGTTAAGTATTTATTAGAGATAGATTGCAAAGATAAAATTGTGGCTCCAAAAGATGGAAAACATTACATAGATCAAGGGTTCCAGTGTCAGTTAAGTTATGATAAACCTGAGTTAATTGATTCTCTCTTAAATGAATTTGGAGATTCTATTTTAAATTCCAATTATATGTTGAATTGTATTTGGATGTATGATACAAATATATTAAATAAATGTGACAAAGCACAGCTAATAGAAGCTATGAATAAATACCCTTTTTGTAAAACAAATGAAATGGGAATTATGAATATATTATTTCATTTTAAATATCATTTATGGGAACCATTTCCTGTAAAAGCTTCAAATAACAAGTTTTTGTTTGATTGGTGCGAATTAAATCAAACTTATCCAACATCATGGAGAGATTATTGTTTTATAAAGTATCCAGTAACAATTAGCTTTGAAGATACTTAAATTTTTATATATAAATTAATGACGATTATAATTATTTAATACAATATATAGAAAATATACATTATTATAATAATAATTTAATATAATAATATGGATACTAATAATAAAAGACAACGAGAAGATTTTTTTGATCCTTATCCATTAGATCATTTAAATGAAGAACAATATTCAATGATGAATGAACCAATTTATGATTTACAAGAAACAGATATAATTGGTTATACTCCAGAAAATAAAAGACCTATTTTACCTGAACAAACTGGAGATTTAAGTTTAATAGTTTTAGTAATGTATGTTCATGGTAACAATCCAAAAACGACAACTCCAATGATAGTATATCCTAATTGTACATTAATAAAAGCATCTGCTGCACCAAAAGGTTGTGTATGTATTAATTATACAAATACAAACACTTTAAATGATTTTAACAAATATTTAATACAAATTATACAAAGAAATAAACAATTTATTAATAATGATATCACAAATAATAAATTAGTATTTCAAAGAATTCGCGATGAATATTTACAAGCATATTTAAAAATATTAGAAATAATTGAGAGACATAGAACAAGGGAAATAATAAAAACTACTAAAAGAACTAATTATACATGTATACAAGAAGGTAAAGAAAATGAATTATTTGAATTAACATATGGTAATAGATTATTAAATAAAACATATTTAAAAACACCAAAAGGTACTGAAATAAAAATTGCATATGATTCTATGTATCCATCAGTTATAACAACAACTGATTTAGAAAGTAGAATACCTTTTAAAACTTTATTTTCTACATCAAATGACCAAATGTATACACTTCAAAATATATATGACGAATTTAAATCACTTGGATATAAAGCAATATACATTTTTGATATGAGTTGTGATGAAGGTAGTTCAGCATATCCAGAAGGTTGGAGAGGAGGTAAAAAAAATAGAAAAACATATAAAAAAAAGAAAAACAAAACAATGCGAAGAAAAAACAAAAAGAAATATACGAAAAAGAAATAAAAATATTAAGAAGAAAAATAAAAATCATAAATAATTATTCGATATTTATATCATAATAATAATCCTCATTAAAAACAACTTTGTTTTTCACAGAACGGCTCATTTTGGCAGCCGATATTTGTTATTCAGTTTTTTATTTCAAAATATTTATATACTTTTTGCAAATAGAATTTTATTTATTTCACTCAATATATTTGATAAATCAAAATCTTTTTCATTAGGATCAAATCTAATAAGTTTGTTTCCTTGTGATAATATGTATTCTTCTCTAATTTTTTCTTTAACAATATCTCTATCTTTGTGGTTAAATTCATCACATTCAACCGCTAATTTAAAATCTATAAAATATAAATCTATTCTATATTTTCCTATTATAAATTGTCTTTTTATATTTAAAATGCCGTTATAGGAATTTTCAATAAATCCAATTGTTTGATTTTCAACGCACATAGCTAATTTTACTTGTTTTACATTATTATTTAGATTTACTTATATTTATTTCTCAAATTATAAGAATTTTTTAATAATTCAAAAGTTTCTTCAGTTAGAAGAAAATCTATTTTATTTTGTCCGCCATATTTTTTAGCAATTTTATGTTTATTATTTTCAATAATAAAATGTATATTTTCTTTATAATTTTTTTTCAGATGACTTACAATACGAACTTTTTGACTAGATAAATATAATAAATCATTTAAGTTGCATGTAAATAAGCTCATTTTTAATTATAATTTAAATAAATTTAAATAAATTATAATCAATTTTTTATGAAAAAGTTGATTAACTTATAAAGTAAGCAATATTTCTACCACTTATTTGCTTTTTTGACATTAATTTTGGGGCCAGCTCCACGTTTTTTGCTCTTATTTGGGTCATATTGTTCTTCATCTTCGTCATCTTTAAGACTTTTTGATAATTCCCAGAATTCTTTAGACCCTAATCTGAAGTCACCATGGTTATCTGCTTTGTACCAGAAGACTTGGTCATGTAATTTGTTAGATTTTGAGTTGTTGTTAATTACCAAGCACTCATAATTTTCTGTGCATTGATCCATGACCTGACAAAAGCTCTCGAATGTTGGAAACATTCCTGCATAATTTTCATAAATTCGCCGTCTATTTGCAATATAATTTTCTCTCAAAATGAAGACGTAATCAATGTTCGTTCTTAGCGTTGGAGGGATACCTAAAGGATATTGCATTGTGATGACTAACATCACCTTCCAGTGTCTTCCATTCATAAAAAGAAGCCTCATCATTTTATCACGAGACCATGTGTTATCATAAAGGCAATCATCTAAAATGACGAAAGTTCGCGGATCAATAGTAGAACGTTTATAAGTTTCTATTTCTTTTTTAATTTGTTTCAATACATTACGCTGTCTTTTCAAAATATTTTCAATAATAGCAGTATTGTATTCATTGTGAATGAATAATTTTGGCACCATTTTGCCATAAAAACCATTCCCTTCTTCAGTGCCAGATATAACAGTTCCAATAGGAATATCTTGATGATAATAAAGTAAATCTCTAACCAAGAAAGATTTACCTGTATCACGCTTACCAATTAGAACAACAACAGGACCTTTATTTTCATTAGGTTTAAAACTTATACTTTTCATGTCAAACTTTTTTAACTCTAGTGTCATTTTAATACTTTTATAAATTATATTTTATTTATTTTTACGCATAATAACAATAACAAATTAATAAGTTAAAAAGAAAGATAATTTATATATTAATTAGCTAAAGAATGATAAATAATGTTAATTATCAAAAAAGAAAGAATCTTGATCTTTTTAGAAGTTTAGAAGATAATAACCTTCTTTTTATCACGGATGTACAAAATTATATTCCAATTTACAATAATTTCTTCTCTTTAAATGAGACAAATTTTAATGGGGTTAATCTTAATAATAAATGGCATATTTTAAATATAAAAGAGAAGATAGAATCAAATTTATATAATTGTAGAATTAAGAATACTAACAATAATAAAGTAAAAGATAAAGATATATTTTTTAAATTAGCACCATTATTAGACCCATACAAATATTTAATTGGTAAATATAATGTCAATGATGCAAAATTATATACATTGCCAAAAATAAATTCAACAAGTGATGAATGTCTAGAAAAAATTTTAGATAAAAATAACTCTGCTTATGTAGATGGAATGTTTTTATATTTATCTAGTCAATTTATTCATTCATTTAATTTTAAACATGGTGTAGAATATTATGGCTCTTTTTTAGGAATTAAAAATAACTTTACAATAAATGTTTTTGATGATATAGATTATTTGAATAATTCAGATTTTTTTAATAAAAATAAAAATGTTTTATTTAAGATAGATAGTTATGAACATTTATTTCAAAATGAAAAAGAAAAATTAAAACCTATTAAAATTGATCATAATACAAGTGCTACATCTCAAATATCTATTCAAACTTTTAATAATGAAATTTATGAAGATATATTTGATGATAAAAATAATAAAAATTATACAACTTTTACTGAATTAGAAGATATTACTAATACAAACAATACAATAGTAGGAAATGTTACATTAAAATCTAATTCAACTTGTTCATCTAGATCATCTTACACTGATAATGATGATGATAATGATAATGATAATGATAATAAGAATGATAATGATAATGATACTAATTCTGGAACAGAAATATCTTATGATGATGATGAAGAATCAGAAGAAGAAGAAGAGATTATAAATGTAACTATACCAAAGTTTCCGGTTCAAGTAATTTCTATGGAATTTTGTGAAGATACATTTGATAATTTGATTTTAGATAAGAATTTAACACAAGAAGAATGGTATTCAGCATTTATGCAAATTATTATGATTTTAATTACTTATCAAAAAGCATTTAATTTTACACATAACGATTTACATACAAACAATATAATGTATAATGAAACAGATAAAAAATTTCTTTATTATTGTTATAAGAAAAAATATTACAAAGTACCAACATTTGGCAGAATTTTTAAAATTATAGATTTTGGAAGAAGTATTTACAAATTTAATAACAAAATTTTTTGCAGTGATAGTTTTCAAATGGGTGGTGATGCTGCTACTCAATACAACACAGAACCATATTTAAACGAAGAAAAACCTAGATTAGAACCTAATTATAGTTTTGATTTGTGTCGTTTAGCTTGTTCTATATTTGATTATGTCGTAGATGATATTGAAGAAACAAAAGATTTAACTAATTGCACAGATCCTGTAAAACGTCTAATTATTGAATGGTGTTTAGATGATAAAGGCATTAATATGTTGTACAAAAATAATGGTTCAGATAGGTATCCTGATTTTAAGTTGTATAAAATGATTGCACGTTGTGTACATAATCATACACCACAAGTTCAATTAGAACGTCCCGAATTTAAAAGTTTTTTATATAATGGAATAGTATTTGGTGTAATTAATGATATTATTGATATAGATAATATTCCTATTTGTGTTTAAAATACTTATATTTTTAAATTTATAATATATTTTATAAATATATATTATGAATTCATTTGGATTTATTATGACACGTCATGTTAATTCAGATACTACTAATAAGTATTGGAATCATTCAGTAAAATTATTGAGAACATTTTATCCTAATAAAAAAATAGTTATTATTGATGATAATAGTAACCCAGAATTTGTAAAACAAGATTTCGATTATAAAAATATTATAATTATACAATCAGAATTTCAAGGCAGAGGTGAATTATTACCTTATTATTATTTTATTAAAAACAAATATTTTGATAATGCTGTAATTATTCATGACAGCGTTTTTTTTCATTCAAGATGTAACTTTGAACTATTAAAAGATATTCAAGTTATACCATTATGGTTTTTCTATTCTGATAAAGAAAATATTTCAAATACTTTAAAAATAGCAAATATATTAAAAAATAATTATGAAATAAAAGATAAATTAAAAAACGATGACGTTATTTTAATGCCTAAAAATAGATGGTATGGTTGTTTTGGTGCTCAATGTTATATAAATCATGATTTTTTGTTAAAGATTGAATCTAAATATGGAATAACAAATATGATTAATAATATAAATTGTAGATATGATAGATGTTGTTTAGAGAGAATTATGGGATGCATTTTTTTCACAGAAAATCAAAAAATTTCTAAAAAAAAATCACTTTTTGGTAATATTATGACTACCCAAAAATGGGGTTATAATTTTGATGAATATACAAATAATTTAAAAAAAGGCACTATACCAGGTCGTGTAGTAAAAGTTTGGACTGGCAGATAAATTTAAAATCCTGGATTATCAGTAAATATTGGCGTTACATTGTTACCAGCTTTATGTATCATAGGATTAATCTGTTTCAATATAAAATGGGTTATTATTACACTAAAATAAACTAATAAAGCATCTCTTATTAAAAATTTTATAGGTTTATTTTCTTTTTCAACAATTCGCATTTCAAAAAATTTTGCAATTAAAAATATAATTGAAATTACACCAGCAATAATAAATATGTTATCCATTTAATATATTTATTAAATATTCTTATTTTTTAAAAAATACAATACAAATTTAATACAAAATCTCAATATCATCAATTAACAAATCAGGCAATAATTCAATTGGTGGTTCTTCAATATTATGAACATCTAATGCATCTAAATTAAAACTTTGTTCAGATATATTTAATTTTACATTATCTTCTTCCTCTTCTGCTTCTTCTATTTTTCTTTGTTTATTTCTAAATTCACTTATTTGTTCTAACGTATCTAGATCTTTTGGAGCTATTACAGATGCAACATTTCCATCTACTGATTTAATTAAATCAACATCATTAAAACTTAAATGACTATTTGTATTATCTTGATTATTATTTGCTACTACTAGTTGATCTTTTGTTTCATTTGGCTTCTTAATTGGTTCTGTAATAATCTCTTCGTTTATTTCTTCTATTACATCTTCTTCAATAGTTTCATCCATATATGCTTTCAAAATAGTTTCTACAGGAATACTTTCTCTTAATGTATTTAAAATACATTCTTGTATAATAATTTCTAATTCACGATGATTCTTTTGTATTTGTAAAGGAGGAATACCAATTTCAAATAAATATACATTTTTATAAACTTTACGTGCAATGTTTACGTATGTTTTATGAATAAAATCATTTAATTTAGGAATATTTACATCGATCTTTTTTTGTTTTTGACCTACTCGCATAGATGTCAAAATTTTTAATTGAATAATATGTACACATGTTACTAAATCTTCTAAATAATTACAACCAGATTTTTCACATATTCGTTTTCTCTCTGTTTCAATAATTTGAGAATTCCATTTTGGTATACGTGAAATTAAATTTTGAAATGTCATTAAATATTTTTCATTTTCATTGTTTTCTTTACATAGTTTCAAAGATTCATCTAAAATAGATTTATAACCATCAATAATTAAAGGTGTCAATATTGTTACTAATCTTGACCCCCATTCATTTTTTGATTCATGAAGCGCACTTACATTAAAATCGTCCATTATTACTAAATCATATTTTTAAAAATAATATTTTTAAACTTATTTTTGTATAATAAATATATATGTCTAAATTTCCATTAATTGGTAAAAATGTTTTAATTATTTCTGGAGATAGAAAAACAGGATATAAAGAACTATTTGTAATAGATGGCATATTATTATCATATGATATTTTGCAAAAAGAAGAAAATAAAAAAATAGTCTCTATTGTATCAGTTAAAATTAATAAAAATGGTCTTGAACAAACAATTAATGGTGCGCTTTTTATTACATTATATTCAGAAAAATTACAACAAGTTAATACAGAAAAATTAAAAAAAGAAGAAGATTTTAAACATCTTCAAGGTCAACCGAGTGATACAAGACAAAACCAATGTTATTTATCTGTAAATGATGTAAAAGAATATTTATTAACTAAAAACATGATTATTTTTATTTATGTATTAGATGAAGAATTAGATGTAAAACCATATACTATTGATGGACAATTTTTTGAATTATTAGATTTAAAGGTTGTGTTAATTCAAGCAAGAGTTCAACCTTTTTTTATTGATCAAAAAATATCTGATAAAACTAAAGCTGAAGTTAAAGTAGTAGAAAGTATATTTTCTATTTTTAATCCTATTGATTTAAAATCACAACAAACTGCAGGAGAAAAATATAAAAAATATAAAAAATATAAAAAATATACTAAAAAATCTACTAAAAAATATACTAAAAAATCTACTAAAAAATATACTAAAAAATCTACTAAAAAATATACTAAAAAATATACTAAAAAGTATTAAAAATAAAACATTTGTATTATTATATAAATGGCTGAATTAGCTGGATGTTATAAATCTTATGTAGAGCCTAGTTTGATGATTAAATATGATGGCACTAATATAATACATTACCATAAAAATTTAAGACATAATGAGATGAATATGAAAAGTGTACCTATACCTTCAGAAATATTTCAATTATTGCTAGATTATAGAGCGTTTGTACGAGCAGCGGAAGGAGAATGTGATGATGCACCTCAACCTGGCTGAAAAGATTAAAACATACTAAAAAAAATAAAAAAAGCATCAAAAGAAGAAAACGAACAAATATAATGTTACATAAAAGTAATATTCTCTAAAGATAATTCAGTATTTAAAAAAACAAAATTAAGTATAAATAAAATAAGTAATTTTTCATTTCTAAAATCTTTTCTTACACGATTAAAACATAATAATAATTCATATCTTCTTTCAATAGTTATTAAATTATCCAAAATTTTTGAATTTTCTATTATATGTATAATATCCAAAGCACTATAAGATTTTTCATACAATTTTGTACACAATTTCATTAAATCATTTAAATATATTTTTTTATTTATACATTTATTTAATTCTTTTTTAAGCCATTCAAAACGTTGTATTTTTATATCTTTCATATTAAATATTTTATTTAAGTTATATTGATATAGATTAACAATATTATCATTTATAACTGGTTCTGGTACATAGATTTCACAAAATCTAGATAAAATTGGTTTCATTAAATTATATTTATCTTCTGCAACAATAAAAAAACGTGTATTATGACTAAACAATTCGATACATCTTCTTAATGCAGATTGAGCATCCATAGTTAATTTGTCTGCATTTAATAAAACAATACTTTTAAAAATATTTCCGCAATTTGAGTAAATATGCGTTTTTGCAAAAAATTTTAATTCGTCTCTTATAAATTTAATACCTTTACCATGTGAACAATTAACATACATTACAAAAGATTTAATAATATCACGATTATTATCATATATTTTGTAAATAAATTCATTAATAATTGTTCTTTTTCCTGTTCCTGATGGCCCGTGAAATAATATATTTGGTATTTTGTGAGATTCATAAAAATAATTTAATTTTTTTTTTATATTTTCATGAATAGATAATGACATTTAATTAACTATATTAAAATACAAAGTGTTTTTATATTTTAATATAACGTATTTAATTTAATTATTATATACTTATACCGCGCTACTTAAAGATTGAGTATATGGATTTTTTCTGAATGCATTAAGTATATCAGGTTGAATGCGATCGCAACCAGCACATTCATTATAATATTGTGAAGATCTTATAGCACCATAAGTTTGTGTAGAAGGAGGTAAACTTGTTAAATTTGAATAAGCAGGATTTACTCTTCCATCATATCGATCACTATCACTTTTAATTGTAGTTAAATTCATTTCTTGATTGAATAATTGCATTCCTCCTTGATTTGCTCTATTTCCAATCGTTTGTGATTTTATATCATTATTATGTTGTTTATAAGCAGCTTCATAATTCATATCACCATATCCTGTTGCATATCCTCCTGCAGCTGTGAAATATTCACAACTAGAAGTATCACGTTGTGTGTTATCTGGACTGGTATAGTTATTTACATACATACTTTCTTTTTGATTATTTATATTAAAACTAGGTGCATATAAAGTAGTCTCTTTGTTTGTTGTAGTAGGAGCATCTAAAGGATTGTATACATAACTTTGAGAAACTACAGAAGTTGCCTCACCATACACACGTAAATTATGAATTGTTTCGTCTTTACGTGTAGGTCTAAATGCGTCCATAATAGGTGCAATTACTGCACCAATTGCACTACTAAAACCACTTCTTAATGTTTCTGGTTGTTTAATAGTTGATCTATGATTTTCATAATTTGTATAACTCCTTAAAATTGTATCTCCATTATTTGACGGACCTTTACCCATTGCAGATGCTGGATTTACATCATTGCATGGCAATTGTGAACGTCTGCTTGGTTCAAAATTTTCTGGGGCGTGACCTGCTTTAATATCTGATGAAATTGCAGGTCCCATATATTCTGTAGCAATATCATTGCGTCTTATTACACCCATGTCTTGAATTGGTCTTAATGTTTCTCCTTTTTCAGCACCAGTTGTTGTAAACCATCTATCTTGTGTATTTATATAAAATGTATCAGGACGTTGTTTTTCAACACGACCAAGCATCTCAGTAGTAGGTGCAGTTTTAATAAATGAATATGCAGGACCTTCATGATTTATTAATTCGTATTCTAATTTAGGATTAGTATCAACTCTTAATTCGTCTATTGTTTTTGGCAACCATTTATCACGTGCTTCCATACCTGAATTAAACCCATTACTACCATTTACACCATACCCTTTATCTAAACCTGGACCAACCATTATGCTATCAAATGGTTTAGTATTATTATTTTTCATTCCTTGATTTACGCGTGATTGATAAAAATCACTTTGATTTGGCATACCATATGCCCATTGCATATTGTCTTCTGGTTTAAATAATGGAGCTTGTTCTATTTTTTTTATAGTCTGAGAACCAGAACCAATCATATTATCAAGAAGCGATTCAGTAATATTATTATCGTATGTTTTACCTTTTACTTTACCACCATAAAACGGGACCATATTATTATGTTTAAATTGTTCACTATCTAAATAATTTCCTGTTAATGAATAAACTTCTTGAGGATTATTTCCTACAGATTCATTATGTCTAACTTTATTTTGATATACATTTTGATTAAAATATTTATCAGTTGCTGCATTAGGATTTGGATATTCTTGCACATTATTAACTAACTGATTAACATTAATAACTGGATAATTTTGTGGAGGAGTATTTACATTTGGTAAATAATTATCTGTTCTAACACCTAAATTACTTCTTATACCCATATTTGTAAAATTTTCTGGTTTTTGTTGTCTTTTTGACATTATAATTTCTTTATCAAGACAATTTTCATTTTTTTGATTAGAAACTACGTACATACCACCTAATGCTATCAATGGGATTGCTATTTCCATATTATAATATATATATAAATTATAATAATTTTAAATAAAAATTTATTTTTTACTTTTTCTAGATTTTCTTGATTTTTTTTTATATTTTCTTCTTGATCTTTTTATTGTATTTCTTCTTGAATTTCTTTTTGATTTTTTATTTCCATATCCTAGACTATTGTATCCCATATACTTTTTCATTGTATCAATATTATTTTTTCCGATTTCTCCTTTAAAAACTTCTAGTACTGCAGGATTCCCTTCAACTTCTCTTCTTCTTACTTTTTGAGGATGTTCCATATATTTTTCCATAATTTCAGTATTATATCTACCAATATCTCCTTGAAAAACATCTAATACCAGATCATTTGCTGGAATATTTGAATTTTCATACTTTAATTCTGGTTGACCTGTTAAAGTTTCTCCTCTAACCATTTGTTTACACCCTTGAAGATTTAAAATGGGACAAAACCCACTAAAAATCAAAAAGGTTTGCCCTTCGCAGAGCGTGTAAATTTTGATTTTGGTAGTTCGTCTAAACTACCTGATAAATTCTTGCTTCTTGATAAATAATTTGGTCTTTCTTTATTATTTATCGCATTATAAGCAATTTTGTAAATATTTGTCGCTCCATTAACATCTCTATTCCAATAACCGCATCCG
>Ga0007873_1000329_pt1 | contig 12732 bp, 13 predicted proteins | sample CryBogCBH26May08_FD_71228 | JGI IMG/M metagenome (GOLD analysis project Ga0007873, IMG submission 71228) | Freshwater microbial communities from Crystal Bog, Wisconsin, USA - CBH26May08 | ecosystem: Environmental > Aquatic > Freshwater > Lake | place: Crystal Bog, Wisconsin, USA | collected...
GCATCATCAAATATAGTATTTTATTGTCAAACTTGTCAAGAGAGAAATATTAATAGTACAATTGTAGATTGTAATTGTTTTGATATTTTTGAACATGAAAGTTCAAGACAATGTTTACACATGGATAAAGGTTTTTTCAAAATTTGGTTAATGGATATCTATGGTGATCGAATACAATTATTAATGAATTTTGCATATGTAAGATGTATATATGGTGATCAAAATCAGTTATTCAGGAATTTTGCATCTGTAAGAGGTAGTTCTAATATTATTAGTTATATACAAAGAGACGTACCATATTATATAGATTTAATTACTAATTATATATATAACAAATATGTTAGTGAATCAATTATGAATAATGAAGTTGGAGAAATATTTCAAAATAATTCAACAAATATTAATCAAGTAGATTCTGACGGAGATAGTATGCCATCTCTTATAGACATTTTAGATAATGATACTGATAGTCTTCCTGATCTTATAGATTATGACCCATTAGAAAATACAATAAATTATTATGACTCATTAGAAAATACAATAAATTTTTTAGAAAAATATGCAATAGTATGTTCATTACAAGAACTACAAGAAGCAGGAGAAGAAAATAATAATTGTTGTATATGTTACGAAGACATTAATAAAAAATTATTCATTGAATTGAATTGCCAACATGAAATTTGTAAAGAATGTTTTATAAAAGTAGTTAAAAGCAATAATATAGTAAGAATCCCTTGTTGTTGTTATTGTAGATCAGATATTAAAACAATAAAAACACGAACATATGATATTAATTTGGAGATAGCAAATTTGACCATTTAAAAAATTTGTAAAAAGTTTTATAAATTTTATTTTTCAAATATTTTTCTTTAATATGAAGAAAACATTATCATTCAATAAAATATTTTGTAATTTATGAATATGTATTTGTTAGAGGAATATTTTGTGCTCCTCCTCATCCACCTTTTTGTTTTTTGCTAGACTTTCTTTTTTTGCTAGACTTTCTTTTTTTGCTAGACTTTCTTTTTTTGCTAGTGTTTGTTTTTTTGCTAGACTTTCTTTTTTTAACGCGTGTTTCTGTTTTTTTTGATTTACCAAAAAGGAAAGAGAACATTTTATACTATTAATCAATATTATTTATTTCAGGAAGTTCATTTATATTAGTTCCTATATTATCATTAAAATCTGTTTCATTATTATTATTAAAATCTACTTCATTATTATTATTAAAATCTACTTCATTATTATTATTAAAATCTGTTTCATTATTATTATTAAAATCTGTTTCATTATCATTTTCGTTAGGTTGAATAATTTCTTTATTCAATTCTGTAATACTAGCTTTTTTTACCACATTTCTTTTAATATTTTGAAGTTGTAATGCATGCATACAAACATATGGTAAAATAGAAACATTATTCATATATGTTTTATAATAAAAACAAGAAATGCTTGTATGATTATTAAATTTTATACTATACCACCAATAAGCAGGTATATAAAGTGTTTTACCAGGTGTCAATGTAAATTCTAAACATTTTATTTTATCAAAATCAGGTTTGAACTTAATTTGAGGATTCCATGGATCTACAGGCGATCTAAATTCAAAATTTTCATAATCATATATAGGGTATAAATATTTAACACAAGAAGGTGCAGCTAATTTTATTTGGGCTGACCCTTCTGTTAAAATAAAATAATTTCTATAATTTAATTTATATCTAAATGGAGTACACACATTATTACTACCCATCATAATATCATAATTACAATTAGAAACCATAGGTGGTCTTAAAAATTCGTCATTATATTTAAAACTCTTAATCATTCCAGTTTCTTCTAAGAATTCTTTATTATTTTCTGTAAAATACATTGATTTTTTATCTTTATCAAATAACTTTATCGCGGTATGCAATGGTAATAAAACGTATAATTCTGTATTTGGATCTGTTTCTTTTGAATTTCTAATCTTAATTTCAAAAGAATTATAATTCGAAATATAAGATTTACTAGTTAATTCCATAATTTTATTACAATCAAAATCAAATAAAATAGGTTGTCTAATATTACAAATTTCTTCTAATTTATCTTTAGATGGATCTTCAACTTCATACATTTCTAAATCTTCACTTGTTTTTAAATGAAATTGTATATGTAAATAAATAAATAAAACTAAACAAAAGATGAAGAAAGCAATAATTATTTTCATTGTAATATTACATAAAAATAATAATAATTTTTATAAACTAGAACGAAGTATTAGAAAATATAATTTAATCATTTATTTTAGGAGCTATATAAAAATTAATATTACTATTATCTCCTAAATTGTATGTTATTTTCATAGGAGAATTTTTACTTAATGAAAAATCAATTTCATTAGATATTTTATTTGTAATACACATTTTATTAACATAGGTTAAACTATATATTAGTTCTAATTCTTCTCCTTCAACAATACTATAACTTGTTAAATCGTCTATTGGTATTTGAACACACATTTCACCTGATATACTATTTGTGTTCAAATATATAGATTCTTCACTACACTTTATAATTATATCATTGCCAAAATTGTTTAATTGAGAAAAAATATCATTGACAATCTTTGAACATAATGTAAACTCAGCATCGTAATCTACGAGTGGTATATTCATTTCTTCATAATCAAATTCATGTAAAGGCATTTTAACAAATTTTTTTAATTCATTACTTTCAATTGTATTTTTTTCTTTTGTCTTTGTCTTTGTTTTTTTAATACTTATTTCTTCTTCTTTAATTATTTTTAAACTAGAAACAAAATGTATATGAAGTACATCTTCATTGTCATTTTCCAGTTTAAAAATTAAATCTTGGTTTTCAGATTTTATACTAATGATAGAATGAAATACATTAGAATCAAAAGAAATTTTTTTAGTTTCATTAACATTGTAATTATGGAACCATTCTTTATCTATTTTAATATCAAACAAACATACATGTGATTTATCCATTCCTTGAATATGAAGAAATTCTGTTTCAAAAATACAAGAAATATTAGAAGAACAATTTTTTAATACTTGAAAAATAGATATAAATAATTCTTTTTTGTCTTTATCACTAATTATAAAATTCATATAATAATATAATAATATGAATTATATTTAATATCTTTTAATATTTAAGTTTCTTTTTTTCATTTTCTGTTCGTTGAAGATTCAAATTTACGTAGATCCTCCTAAATCTTCTATTTGTTAAGAATTGATCCTCGTAAATCTTTTAAACTAACACCTGAATCTAAACTATTTGTTAAGAATGATGTAATTGCATTTATTATTTGTTCTGCAGAATAATTTTGATAGGTGGAACCATATGTAACTATTAATTTTAAATTATTTAAAAGTATTTGGGTTGGTAACAAGTATACAAACAACCCTTTTTCATCGCAAAAACTGGGTATTATATTATTTAATCTATCATTCATTTGTTTTGCAATATCAATTGTAGTAGGACTTTGTCTTTCAGGAAAATTTTTGTCCAATAAATTGATTATTTCATCAGTATCTTCATTCATATTATACAAGAAAAAATAGTAATGTGGATCTAATAATATTTTATCAGTTTGTATTTCAACACCTGGTATTAATAAACTATAATTATTATTGAATTGAATATAGTTAATTATACATATCATAAATAATATTAAAAATTCACTATCTGTGTTACCATTACTAGAAGGTGTGATACTTGTAATATAATTATACATTTCTTCAAAAGTAAATGATTTAAAACCAGAGTTAGCTAACATTTCTTTAAACTGAATTAAGATATTATTACCAGAACCAATAATAAATTCAATAAATTTTGAATCTGAGTCTGTTATATAACTTATTATAGATTCTGGAGTAAAAATATTATCATATGTATCATTAAATACTAAATTATAAGCAACTACTTCTCTAATTGAATAAAAACGAACAAGTTTATATTGAACACCATCTATATAATCAACATACATTGAATAATGTCCTAAATATTCAAAAAAATTATCTGCATATGAATATTGAGATAAATTTTGAACTTCAGGAGTTTGTTGAAAATACCAAGTTTTATAAGTGAAATAAGTTTGATATGTCATAAATGCATTAAATATATTGAATACAGGTACATTTTCTTCACGTACACTTAAAATGTTATTTGATAAATTTAATAAAGATTTACCTTTAAAATCATTAGAATGAGTGTTTAAATTCGCGAGGGTTTCTAAAGTAGGTGCTAAATCAAGTGCGCATCCTAATATATTACTTGTACCTGGTTTTAATTGAGGAGAATAAACCAAAAATGGAATATTAGTTGATTCTTTAAATGGTAATCCTTTTTGTTTTAATCCATGACTGCTCATTTGGTCACCATGATCAGATGTAATAATAACTGCGGTATTTTTTAACATATCATATTTTTTTAGAAATTCGTATATTTGGTTAATATAATTATCAACTTCATAAATAAGACAATAATAATTATTAACTAAATTTTTCCAAGATGCATAATCTGTAATATCATTTGGAAATGAAAAGGCAGGTTTAAAACTGCTAGCGAGTCCTGCATAAAATGCAAAAGGACTATTTGTTACTGGACTAGTAGCATAATCATTCATATATGAATTTAAAAATGGTAATGAAGAATTATTATTAGAATATTCATCAAATGTATGTTCAAAATAATTTTTTATCATATTTGAGTTCTTAATATAAGCATCAGGAAATGTCTTATCAAAGAAATAAGGGTCTGCTATATCTTTTGCGGTAGTTTGTTCATGTAAAAAAGGACTAAAAAATTGCATTTGATCAAAAACAGGTTTTTGTGAATAATTTTGATAAAACTGCATAGTATCATGAGGGTTTTGAAAATGACATTGTAAATGAAATGATTGATTATCTTCATTTCTAGCTTGTAAAAAAGGAAGTATTCCAATAAATTTTTCTCCATCAATGTTAGCATAATCAAAATCTTCATTTAAATTGTTTATTTTAAATTCTTGTGTAGTTTGGTCACTATAAAATCCATGATTTAAATCATAAAAAGTATCACCAAAAGTATTAGAAATATCAAAACCATATTTTTTTTGTGTATATCTAGCATTGGTGTTAAAACGAGGAATAATATAAATATTTGGTACAACTTTTATATCCAAATGTGCTTTACCATAATAGGCAGTATTTTGAATATCATTTTTTTTAAACACTTTAGCAATTGTATTAAAATCGGGGTTTAATTCAGGTATATAATTGTATTGATATATTTGGTCTATGTTATCTTGCAATCCTGTATTTAGAATACTTGTCTGCATAGTTGCACGAGCTGCAGTGCAAAATTGACGATTATTATGAATATTTGTGAATTCTACGCCAATTTTTTTAAAATTATTATAACCAGGCAAAATACGTGTAAATGATTCAGGTAAATTGTGAAAAGCAATTAATTCATCTAAACAAATTAAAATGGTGTTGATTTTTTTGTTTGTATTTTCTTGTTCATCCGCATATTTTAAGCTTTCTGCAGTCAAACTTCTAGCTAATTGTTTAACTCCTCGATCAATAGTATCTTTTGCAACATTATTTGTAACTTCTAGTAATTTGTCTTCTAAACCATCTAGATTTAAATTAACGTTTTTTTCAAAAACATTAATTCTAAATTTTAAGTCACATTCACCAGATGTCTCTACATTAGATTTTAAAAAAAAATCTTCATTAACAGGTCTAATTCCAGTACTACTCTCACTTCCATTTGCGGTTGCTGTTGCAGAAGAACTTCCTGAAAGTCTTTTTTGTCCAGACATTTTATAAAATAAGTAAATAATATAATTTTTAAAAATAATAAAAATAACTATTTAATTATTTAATTCTAATTCAATTATATCTTTTAAGTTAGGTATTAAATTTTTTACAGAATTAAGGTTTTCTAAATACTCTTTACTATCTTCCTGATTCTTTTCTTCATTCTTTTCTTCATCAACTTCATTATCATTTTTGTTGTTATTGGTTTCTTGAATAACAGGAATATTTTTTTCTAACTCAGAAATAGCATATTCATAATCTCCTAGTTTTTCATTTATTTCATTTGTAAATGCATCATACTTCATCATAAAAGTTTTCAAAATATCTTTTGTCTCAACAAATTCTCTTTCAAATCTAAATAATTGTTCAGTATGTTTTGAAGTAATTAAAGAATGTTTAGATGATTCTTCTATAATTTTATTAAGTTGCTCATTCATTTTGGTAATATCTTCTGAAAGTTTAGTAACCACTTCATTATCTATAGTTCCATTTGATTCTCTCTTTTCAATTGTATCTATTCTATTAATAAAATTAGTCAATAAACTATTATCAACAATTCTTGAATTATCTGGTAAAATACCACCAGATAAATCGTTTTCACTATTTTCATGATCGGTTTCAATAATCCATTGTTCTACGCGTCCTAAACGTAATGTAATTAAACCAATTGCATCAGAAATACTTAATTTATTAAATGGTAAATTATTTTGCGCTGGTTGTGTTTGTGGTTGTGATTGTTGATATTGTGATTGTTGATATTGTGATTGTGGTTGTGGTTGTGGTTGTGGTTGTTGTCCTCTAGGATTTCTAATATTTTGTTGTACTGGTGGAGGTCCTTGTGAAAATGCAGCATAAGAACCTATTGAAGTAACAGGACGATTACCTGATATTGTTGGAGCATTTTCTCCAGCACGTCTAGCTCTAGCAGCAGCAAGTGATCTTGAGCTCATAATAATTATTATAAACAAATTGTTTTTAAATTACTTACGCATCTACCTATTATATTTTGTTGTAATTATTTAATTAATTAAAAATTAAATTATGAAAACGCTCAATAACAAAACCTTCAATTGGATTTATATCTTTTTCTAAAATTTGAATAATTTTCAAATAAAATTCTCTTGGTCTTTTTAAAATTAGTTTTTTAGAAACAATAAATTGTGCACCAGCACCAAAAGTAAATTCCATATTTTCTATTCTTTCATTAAATAATTTTTCATAAACATCTATTAAAGGTAAATTAGGATGAAAAGGGCACCCATTTAAATTACAATTTATTATCCATTCACTTAAAAATTCAAAATCAAAATTCAAATATGAAACAAATTCTTCATTAACTAGTACTTCAACTTCTGTTTCAAGTTCTGTTTCAAGTTCTGTTTCAAGTTCTGTTTCAACTTCTCTTGCAACTTCTGTTTCAACTTCTCTTGCAACTTCTGTTTCAACTTCTCTTGCAACTTCTGTTTCAACTTCTGTTTCAACTTCTGTTTCAAGTTCTGTTTCAACTTCTGTTTCAACTTCTGTTTCAAGTTCTGTTTCAAGTTCTGTTTCAAGTTCTGTTTCAACTTCTCTTGCAACTTCTCTTGCAACTTCTCTTGCAACTTCTGTTTCAACTTCTGTTTCAACTTCTGTTTCAACTTCTGTTTCAACTTCTCTTGCAACTTCTCTTGCAACTTCTCTTGCAACTTCTGTTTCAACTTCTGTTTCAACTTCTGTTTCAGTGTCTACTTTGGGTTTTAATAAAGAATTAATATTGTATAAATATCTATGTATTTTTTCTAATAAATTAGGAGAATGATCAAATGGGTTTCCTTGTAAAAAAATTGTATAATCTTCTAAATTATAATAGTTATCATAAATATATTTATAATAAGAATGACCTTCTCTCCCTACATTATCTAAAAATTTTTGATTATAATAATCATCTGGTATTTTTTCACCTTTGTTATAAATTATTACATTTGGAAATTGTTTAGTCCATTCAATATTCTCATTGTATCTTGCTATAACAATGTTCATTTAAATAAATAAAATATTTTAAATTATTTAAATTAACCAATAAAAATTAAAAGTTTTTTATTTGTCTTTAGGGAAAATTATATTTTTTTAATGTTTTTGATTATAATTATTATAAATCTTTCATTTATACTGAATTTAGTATTTTAATTTCTAATTATACCCTATAGGGATATGGAATCTTCTGATGAATCAAATACTAATTTTTTTAAATATGTTTTTAACTTTAACGACGATTCAAAATCTCAAATGTTAAATTTATTGCAATACATTTTATTAGCTATTATTCCTGTAATTATTTTAAATAAAAGTATTGGAAAATTTGTGCCGGAAGCAGATGATAAAAAAAGTTCTATGGAAATTGTGGCTGAGATATTAATCCAAATAATTGTAACATTTTTTGGATTATTTTTAATTAATAGAATCATTACATATATTCCCACTTATAGCAAAACAAAATATCCTGATATTAATGTTATAATTATTTATAATGTTTTAACTATTTTGATGATTACTATGAGTTTACAAACAAAACTAGGAGAGAAAGTAAGTATTATAGTAGATCGCATTTCAGAATTATGGAATGGCAAAACTGGTTCTAAAAATAACAATGGTAAAAATTCTGGCAATGTTAAAGTTTCTCAACCCATTTCTGGTCAACAACAACAAGTAGGACAAATAACTGGTCAACCTGCTTATACAGAAGGTACTGCTATAAGTGCATTGCCTGCATATGAACAACCAGCTTCTACACAACAAGTTCCAAATTATAACAATATGTATAGACAAGATACAACACCAATGGTTGGTGCAGCTAGTCCAGAAGGTTTTGGAGTAGGAGGAGAACCTATGGCAGCAAATTCACTTTTAGGAGGTGGTAGTTTTGGTTCATGGTAAAATACAAATTTAAATATTATATGAATACTATAGAAGAAATTCCTAGCTTTATTGAATATAGTTTAACAAATGCTCATGTAAATGAATATAATAAAATTAAAGAAGATATTAAGGAGGAAAAATAAGAACAAATAAAAGAACAAGAATAAGAACAAGAACAAATAAAAGAACAAGAACAAATAAAAGAACAAGAACAAATAAAAGAAAAAAAACAAATAAAAGAACAAATAAAATGTATTAAAAATTATATAATAATATTTTATATAATTTTATATGGATGTTAACAAATTATTAAAAGCATTAGAAGATCAATCAAATGAAACACTTATGAATTTTACAACAGACAAAATAAGTGAAATGAATTGGAGAATTTTAAAAGAGTTACAATTATCAAAAGAAGATACAATAGAACTATTTAAAAAACTAAAAGGTTATAAATATGTAGATGAAATGAATGAGCTCAAATATGGTTCACATATTAGATGGATTTCTATTGATAATCCAACAATTATTCATTTAAAAAAAGGTGCTATATTTTGTGAAATGAAAATAAAAGATGAAGGTGTATATTGTTTATGTAAAAATTATGGATTTAATTCACGTCATTTCCAATTCTCATTTGATAAAAATTTAATATTTCAAAAACTAACAGATCAAGAGTTGGTACTTTTATCAGCACTAGATCATTTATCTAAATAATTATTTTCTCTATTTTCTATTTTTACGTGTTCCGCATTTGCAATCACTAAATAATCCAGGTATAAATTTTTTAAATTTAATCATAAAAACATGTGATTTATGAATTTTCTTTTTAACAGAATTTATTTTTTTGCCTTTATGATATTTAGTTACACTTTTATAACCTTTTCCATTTTTGATAGAAACTTTACGCACAATTTTTCCACCATTTTGAGTATGTCTAATTTCAGTATTTTCATAATTTAAAGTCATTTTATATAATATATTATTTAAAGAAAATAATATATAATTATATAATTAAAATAAACATGGATACACTTACAATTATTCATTTATTACATTTATTAATTATTGGTAGTTTATTTCTTTATGTTGGTATAAAACGTGATAAAATTCCTTCATTTATGTATCCAACATTGTTATCACTTGGTTCATTTATTATTATGTATCATATTTATAAAGTTTACAATTATATAAAAGCAAACAAATGTTATTGGGCGAACTTGATTCATATATTTTTAATAGGTCCTTTATTAATTTATATTGGATACAATAGAGAGAAAACATCAAGACGTTTTTTTGAAATATTATTGATGTTTGGATTTGCAGCAATTGGTTATCATGGTTACTACTTGTTATTTCCAAAGAATGAAAAATAAAAATTGAAATAATTAAATCATATAAATGTTATTATATATAATTTAATAATGAGCAAATGCGAACATGGAAAACAAAAATCAAGATGTAAAGAATGTGGTGGTTCTTCATTTTGCGAACATGGAAAACAAAAATCAATATGTAAAGAATGTGGTGGTTCTTCATTTTGCGAACATGGAAAACGAAAATCAATATGTAAAGAATGTGGTGGTTCTTCATTTTGCGAACATGGAAAACAAAAATCAAATTGTAAAGAATGTGGTGGTTCTTCACTATGTAATTCATCTTGGTGTGAAACATATGGTAATTCAAAATATGAAGGATTTTGTATGCCTTGTTTTGTAAATAATCCAGAAAACCAAGATAAACCTGCAATGCGTAATTATAAAACCAAAGAAAAAGAAGTAGTTGACCGAATTACGCAAATATTTGTAAATTTTACATGGGTTGCAGACAAAAAAGTGCAAAATGGTTGTTCCAAGAGAAGACCTGATTTGTTATTAGATATGGGTTCACATATAATAATAGTAGAAGTAGATGAAGACAAACATACAAACTATGATTGCAGTTGCGAAAATAAACGTCTTATGGAATTATCACAAGACTTAAATCATAGACCTATTGTATTTATTCGTTTTAATTCAGATGCATATATAAATGAAGATAATATATTAGTAAAATCTTGTTGGAAATTAAATAAATTAGGCATTGTACAAATTTCAAAAAGTAAAAAAGATGAATGGGAAGAAAGAATTTATATTTTACAAGAAACAATTAAATATTGGATACAAAATTCAACAGAAAAAACAATAGAAATTATTGAATTATTCTACTAACATTGTTCCATAATCCATTTATTATTTAGAACAGCTTCTACACTCATCAACGCACCTTCCGTCCAGCCTTGATATCTACTCACTGCTTCGCCAACAACAAGCATTCCTTTTTCAGGGTGTTGTGCTTTCTTTAAGAATTCACTTCTACTGCGAAAAGGTACCCTCAATGGTTCATAATAGTGTGTGCCGATTGGCCAATAAAAGTCTTTAATAGCAATTAAATGTAAACTTCCATTAGGAATACCAAGTGATTGTTCAATTAATTCGCAATATAATGCACGATTATTGTGTGTATTTTTCAAATTATCTTTTAAAGCAATAGCATTAATATTATCACTATAAGCAATCATATATACCCCTTTGCTAGGATTCATAGGTATTATTTTTTGCAAAGGTCCAGGAACAATCGTATAATTTTTTACATACTCCTGCATAATGGAAGTAGAATTGTTATCAAACTTGCCGTATAATCGTAAGAAAGGTTGCCCATGTATTTGTTTGTATAATCCGTATTTATCAGGAATTAATTTTTGAATGCCGCTTATAGTAGTTGCAACAATAACACGATTGCAATGATATACATTATTCTGTTCTGTAGTAATTTGAAATAAGCAAGGTTTCTCTCTAAATTTATGAATTTGAATAACATTATTATGAAAGTGGAAATGTTTTTCACCGATTTTTTTGTATAATGTATCAACGATTCTTTTCCAAGGTACGTAAAGTCCAGTCCAGCCTCCTTTATTATCATCCATACCATAATTAAACAATGTTTCATATAAATCCGCATCTTCATAATCGGTATATCCAGCAGAAATCTTGAATTGTTTATATAATTTTATTCCTAACATTTTGACAAAGAATTGTTTGAATGTCAAATGATGTAAGTTAATATTTTTGTTATATTCTTTCTTTAAATAATTAATGGTTTTTACAATATCAATAGGTTGAAAGAGATAAGAATAGTCCATAATAGAATAATATTCTTTGAATGGTACATGAAGTTCTCTCATTAAATGAATTAAAAGTGGGTTTGTATCTTTTCTGCCGATCCCAGCGCCGGTAACAACTTGAGTATTATAGAAATTATAATTGCTAGTTCTTCCACCCATCCATTCTTTATGGTATTTTTCAAGGATTAAAAAAGAAGTATTTGGGTATGTTTGTTTTATTTTATATGCGCTGTATAAACCTGACATGCCACTTCCAACAATAATAATATCATAATATGGAGTATTCATATTATAATATGTATATATTTATTTCTTGGTTTTTCTATGTTTTTTTGTTTTTCTATGTTTTCTATGTTTTCTGTATTTTCTAGATTTGTGTATTTTACCATAACCATAACCAGAATCATCTCCCCATTTATCCATAATATCATCATCTAGTGGATTATTATACATATCTTCACGAAACATATTAGTTTTTTCTTTTCTTTCATTCATATCTGCTTGTTCTTCTGATCTTGGTCTTGAAAAAACTTCATTAATACTTAATTTATTTTTTCTATTTTGTCGATCAGCTTGTAATAAACTATCAAAATTTTCGCGAGTATTAGGGTTAGGTCCCATTTCAAATTTTGTAACAGGTACAATTTCAGTATATTTTCCTTTTTCCATTTTATCTAATTCAGAGGTTGTTCCTCTGGCTAAATTAGATTTGTTTTTTTTATATTTTTTAGGCATTATATAATATATTTTTATTTTTATTTTGTTTGTTTTTTGTTTTTTGTTTTTTGTTTTTTGTTTTTTGTTTTTTGTTTTTTGTTTTTTGTTTTTTGTTTTTTGTTTTTTGTTTTTTGTTTTTTG
>Ga0007873_1000332_pt1 | contig 12639 bp, 9 predicted proteins | sample CryBogCBH26May08_FD_71228 | JGI IMG/M metagenome (GOLD analysis project Ga0007873, IMG submission 71228) | Freshwater microbial communities from Crystal Bog, Wisconsin, USA - CBH26May08 | ecosystem: Environmental > Aquatic > Freshwater > Lake | place: Crystal Bog, Wisconsin, USA | collected...
CGCTCTTTTCTAGGGGCGTATTGATACGGCGGAGATGACTCAACGTGGAGGGGAAAGTGAGGCGGTTGAGAACTTGGGCGACTCCTGCCTTGCTACTATTCGCGTTTTTGATACTGAAATCGCCGGTTGCGAGGGCCCGATTAATACCATTCTCTATAGTCATCGGTTTGAGAACCTTATACATATTTGTCATATTGAAGATATTCTCGTAGTCTTCTGTGGAACGCCAGGGTCCCGAGTTGATTTCGCGGACGATTTGTTTCTGCATCTCTTTGCATAATTTATTGAAATAATTGCGGAATAGATTATTGAGAAGGGTACCCGTCGTCTCGATGCGTTTATTCAAATAGGAATCGCGGTCATCGGGGGGAAGATATCCTAACGAGGTGCGTATCAGTTTATTCGCCATATAACCGAGTAAATATAATTTCTGTTCTTGGCTTTTGCAATGGGGGAAGAGGTCATTATTGAGAACCTCGACGGCGAATTCGCGCTTCTTCTTGAGCCCCGTCTCTTTATCCATATTCATAGGCATATATGTGACATACGTAGTGATATGCGCGAGGGCCTGCTCTTTTGTCATATAGGAATTTGCGTCCATGATGGAGGCTTGTAAGAACGCGAGAACATCGCGGTTGCTTTCGTCCTTGATATCGAGGACAATATACTCGCAGATTTTCTTATCGCTTTCGACCCCTAGCGCGCGGAATATGGCGAAGAGTTCGGTGGGCTGTTTGATACGGGGGACCGATATATATATGGCATGACCGAACCCCGTATTCTTCGACGCAATCATCATCTCGATTTGTTTAGGCGAAATACATTTATTATCGGGGACGGATTTGATTTCGGCGAACCAGTTCCATTTTGTAGTATTTTTCCCGTCGAAACAGTAGATTTTGTTCTCCGCCGCGCGTTCCTGACATAGCACCGTTTTCTCCGAGCCTTTGATGATGAAATAACCGCCGCAGTCCATCGTACATTCTTCTGTATGAATCGGGTGGATATGTTTGTTCTGCGTCAAGACGCAAATCGCGGATTTCAACATAATCGGCATTTTCCCTATATTGATTTTGGGCAGGATTTTTTTGATGATTCGCGGAGTATCCATGGACTCCGAATTTCGGATCATATATTTGATATGGATATCCACCGTCATCGTAGATGCATATGTGAAATTGCGGAGTTTGGCCTCCGATGGTAGCATCATTTTGGTCGCGCCGTTGTTCTCGTGGATTTGCGGGGGATATAACTTGAAATTCTCGAATTCGATGATGACCTCGAGAATATATTTATCATGTTCGGGAATATAATCGTTCTCCGAATGAATGACGACGGGGTTGAATTGTTTGATGGTTTTCGGCAATTGGTAGGTGATGAAGTGATTATATGACTCGAGTTGATGGCGTACTAGGCGCTCTAGATGCTGTCCTATAAAATAAGATTCGATGATAGTATACGGCTCCTCGATATATTCACCCAAGTGACCGAGGATTTTGTCTTGAACGGTTGACCGAACATTTTCTATATGACTCTCGATTTGGTTTGCGATGGATGTTTTATATATGCTTTCTCGGTCGGAATATTCCTCCATCGGAAGTTTGTCAAATAGAGGAATTTCGTCTTCTTCTATTTCCATTTCCCTGCCAATCATTTTTTCTATATGACTTTCTGCTGTTGCTCCTGCTGCCAGGGTGGTTGTTATAACTTTTTTCGATTTTCTCTCCTTCTTCGGTACGCTTGGATCTTTAGTGACGACTTTAGCACGAGATACTTTGGTAGATTTAGAAGGTTGAGATTTCGATAGATTCATTTTTACGATGGGTATATGAACTTACTGTTAAAGTATTTATCGAATCAATTTTCTATATTGTTTTTGGGTCGTAAAAGACTATTTTATAATGTATTCTTTCATTATAAAATAAATTAAAATAGAATATGTCAGATAAGAAAACCATACAAATCAATCCGGAACTATTTCGTATTCCGAATCAAGAAAAAAATAAAAAAGGAGGTAACAAGCCTATCCGCGTGAAAAATCCGAATATGCCTCCGCGAAATAAAACGGTGCGAAACCAAATCATGAAAATGATACGGTCAAAACAGCAGGATAAATATAAAGAATTATTCGACGATAAAGACGCGAATAAAATGTTCATGGCGCCCGTGACTACGACAGAAGAATTCAAAAAAGATTTCAATCAATCGCTCGATTTTCTATCGGATTTAGCTAAAAAAGAAGGCGATAAAATTCCGGCGAATTATAATAAAACCCTGCGGAATCATTCTAATCATATTACTACTCCGTATGAAAATGTGAGTCTAGAACTACCCAATGTATTTGACCAAATACCGACCCCCCCACCATTGTCACATAGTATGGTTTTATCACCTCATAACAAAACTCCGCAAATACGACCTATTGGACCATTCGCCCCCTTTCAACCACCCCCTCGACCGAATATCTTGCCCTCGAATATCTTGCCGCCACCCCCATACGGGGTCTTGAAAGTAGGTGGAACCAAACCAACCTATAGGACATGGAATCAAACGGCGAAGAATCGAGAACCCATCGTTGGCATAGCAAATGGCATAGCAAATGGCATAGCAAATAGCGGAAATCCGAATTCTATCGAGAACATAAAACGCACAAGCGAATTACGCCAAAAAATGGCGATAAAAAAGAAAGAAGACGAGGAAAAAGAAAATAAGAGACAAAAGAGAAAAGCCGTATTGCGGCATATGAAACGGAAAAAGATTTATAAGAGAACATATCGCGTAGGAAGATCGAAATTCCAGCCGAAAATCGGGGTTTTAGTGTCCAATAAAACCATTCGTAGTAATATCTCGACCCGGGCTCAACTCTTGAAACAAGAACCCATCCAAGATGTGAAAAAATTCTTGGTTAAAAAGGGATTCATCAAAGTGGGTACACCGACGCCGAATGATATCTTGCGGAAAATGTACGAGTCGGTTGTTCTCATATGTGGGGAAGTCCAAAATCATAATCCCGAGAACTTGTTGTATAATTATGTACATGATGCAAAGTAAGGACAAAACGATTTCTATATTCACGAATACGATGCGAACCCATATAAAGATAATATCATGTAACTTATAGTATATGTCTCCCAAACTGAAAAAAGCAAAACCCACCGAAGTTCTCGATTCGGACGATGAAACTATAAAATGCGAACCAATTGCAGAAAACGGGGACGACGAACTCAAAACCCGCGAAGAATACGTCCGCCTATATAAACTCCATAAAGCCGAATACGGCGAGAAAATGTTCCTCCTATACGAAGTCGGCTCTTTTTACGAGGTCTACGCAATAAAGAAAGAGAACCAATACCATGAGACAAATATAGAAGATTTCTCCCGGATATGTTCTCTCGCCATCTCCGCTAATACGACCATGGTCCGCGGCGTACCCTACGTCATGACCGGATTCAATTCCTATATGATAGATAAATACGTCGCCACGATTTTAGCCGCCTCCTATACCGCCGTCGTCTATAGCCAATACGACGCACCCACAACGGAAGAACCAACGGCGACTAAAGGTAAAAAGAAAAAAGAAGTCCCGAAAAAAATAAGAAAACTCGACGCGATTTATAGCCCCGGTACCTATGTCCCATATGACGTCGACCAATCCCACCAAATGACGAATAACGTCGCGGTCATATGGATTGATACTATAAGACCCCGTAAAAGTACCACACGAGACCACGTGATATGCGGTATTGCCAGTGCAAATATCTATACAGGACAAACGAACATATTCGAATATCAGACCATCTATTATCCCAATCCCACTACATTCGACGAATTAGAACGCGTCCTCTCGGTTCTCAATCCCTCCGAATCCGTTTTTATCACCACCCTTTCAAAAGAAGAAATCGAGAACGTCATACAGTATGTCCATGTGAAAACCAATCATATACATATTCTATATGACCATGCACCCAGTGAACAAAATAAAACGCAGAACCAAACCGTGCAAAACGCGAAAAAACAGACTTATATCAAGGCCATCCTCGACGCCACTTATAATGAAGAAGTATATGATACATATAAAGAATTTCAGGAAAATACGTATGCGACTCAGGCCTTCGTCTATCTCCTCCATTTTATGAAAGAGCGGAATCCCGACCTTATCAAAAAAATCAAACTCCCCCTTTTTGTCAAAACAGGTTCTCGCGTCCTCTTGGCGAATTATACCCTCCGACAACTGAATGTCATCGACGATGGAGAACATAAAGGACAATATTCCTCTTTGAATTCCCTTCTCAATAAATGCACATCGCCTATGGGTCGGCGTAAAATCTACGAACAAATCACTGCGCCTACATATGACGAAGAATGGCTTCAACGTGAATACCAGACCATACAAGAGGTTCTCAATATCAATGCCGAGAACCCCGGATTTATATCGGATCTACGCCGTAATATTGGTCAAATAAAAGATATTGAGAAGATATGCCGACAAATCATTTTGAAGCGGATTTACCCCTCGGCCATTTATTCGCTTTATAAAAGCGTCCAACGTATTCGTCAGATAAATATCGGTTTATTTCCCTATCCCAATATTCTGACATATTTACAAACCATTTCTATAGGACAAGGGGGAATAGGACAAGGAGGAATAAGAGAAAAAGAAAAGTCGAATGAAACCAATCAAGGGAGTCATATAGAATCCCTTTGTTTACACGTCATTGGATTCGTTGACCAGTTCTTCGTCGTAGAAAAATGCAAGGACGTCAATTCTACCGCCGGATTCGACCATACTATGATCCAACCCGGTGTCAATAAAACACTCGATGCATACGTCAAAGAATACGCGGAAAATACGCATCGGTTCCATACCATACACGTCTATTTGAATAATATGATGCGAGGTTCTCACGATTTTACCGCGGAGAATTCGCATTTCGTCAAAATCCACGAAACGGAGAAATCGGGGGCATCCCTCCAAATCACGAAAACCAGGTCCGCGAAATTGAAATCGATTTTCGCGTCGGGACCGAAAGTTCTCCAAATTACCAAGGATTACTCTATTCCCGTCGACGATATCAAATTCGTTAGCCCCTCGAAAACCATCGACGAAATCACGAGCCCCCAAATCGTCGAAATCCTACATAAAATCGCGCATTTGAAAGTAGCGATAGGTAAAGAGGTCGAGGTCATATTCAAATCGTTATTGACAAAAGTAGAATCCGAACTATATGACAAATTGGAGAACCTGGTCGAATATATTACTTACCTGGATGTCTTACAGAATAAAGCGTATGTTGCCCGGGAATATAATTACTGCCAACCGCATATCTCTCGACAAAGCGAACAAGACGATAGTCCCTCGTATTTCGATATCCGAGAACTTAGACACCCCCTTATCGAACATATCCAACAGAATGAAATCTATGTGACCAATGACCTGGCCCTATCGAATATGCCCTTATCTGAAGACGTACCTCACGACCAAACGAGTCATATAGAAACGATTCCGAATGAGGGCATAAATCGCGCCGAAGGCGCGAGGGGAATATTAATCTATGGGACAAATGCCGTAGGCAAAACGAGTTTTATTCGCGCGGTAGGTCTCGCCGTCCTCATGGCGCAATCGGGCTTCTATGTCCCCGCCGCCACTTTTCATTATCGGCCATATAAATCCATCTTTTCCCGAATCCTGGGAAATGATAATCTCTTCAAAGGCCTCTCCACCTTCGCCGTCGAAATGAGCGAACTCCGCGTCATCCTCAAATACGCCGACCAAAATAGCCTCATTCTAGGCGACGAACTCTGTTCCGGTACGGAAATGGAATCCGCCCTATCTATCTTCACCACTGGACTAATGAATCTATATGACAAAGAAGCCACGTTTTTATTCGCCACCCATTTCCACGAAATCCTGGAATACGACGAGATTAAAGAGATGCAAAAGGGAGGTCACCTAGGGGTCAAACATATGGCCGTCCATTATGACCGAGAACATGATACCCTTGTATATGACCGTAAACTCACGGATGGCCCGGGCAACCGCCTATATGGCTTGGAAGTATGTAAATCCCTCTATTTAGAAGCCGATTTCTTGGAACAGGCCTACGAAATCCGGAATAAATATCACCCCGATACGAGGGGGACACTCGCCGGACAAAAGGCCAAATATAACGCGCGTAAAATCCGGGGTCAATGCGAAGTATGCCGGGAAACCATGGGGGAAGAAATCCACCATCTGAGCCCACAAAAAGATGCCAATAAAGACGGATTTATAGGACACTTTCATAAAAATCATCCGGCCAATTTGGCGAATATCTGCGAAAAATGTCATATAAATATTCATCGGCAAGAAGCCGCGCCATCCCCCGTCGCTAGGAAGAAAACGACTGGAGGATATATGCTGACATTATAACAAATATCCTACATGCGCAAAATCCTTCAATGAAAATAAACGGTTCTCGCATTTCGTCGATAAATAAACCATAATTAATTCGGGGAATACTTGTTTTGTCATATAATCCTTCCAATCTGGTAATCTACAATGTGTACAACGGAATAATATACTATCTGACTTATTTTCAATGTTGGTTTTACATGTCCCGCAAATGACCGTATCGCAATTTTGTGTAGAACATTTATATTGTTTATAATTCGGCTCCCATAGTTTCTCATAATAGTTACGTAAACATTGGTTTATTATAACCCTTCTATCTATTTTCTCAAAAATCCGATTGGAATTTATGAAAGCTTCCGTTTTATTTGCGGTCTCTACGATGTCTCGTTTATAAATCATGAGCCTTTCTTCGATATTTCCCGGTATAATAAAGGGTTCATAGCAAATGGAACATTCTGTCATATAAATAATACTTTTATATGACATTTACATATTTAACGATTTTCAATCGGTACACATACCATAACATTTCCCCTGGTAATAATAAAAATCCCGGTTTATAATCAAATAATCACTATAATTCGATTTCATTTTGGGGCCGTTTTTATTACCACTTACACATTTCTGTCCGCCTAATAAAACACATGAACTTGAAGATGCGCAAATCAAAGGGTCTATTGCATTACATGCCGCTTCTAATTTTGCGGGGTCATTCGCATATAATGTACCAATATCCGTATATGCGGCCTCGGTATTCGCAAGGGGCGCACCTGCTAAATAAATAGGATCTTTATTTGACAAATCTTGGATATTCTGAGAACCTAGTGTGCTTAAAAATCCCGTTGGTTCGTAATTTGGTAGAAAATTGCGGGGGCCTTCTACATACGTTCCTGTCTCATAGTATTGCGTCGATTGGTCATATAGATTAATATCTACGATAGAATTTGTACCATCCCCATTCGGGAAATACATTTTGCCCGGTGGTAGGTCTCCTGTCGTATCAGTCGTTGGTACATATCCAGTATTATATTGAATAGAACTACTTATGTCGTATATTGTATTTGGGTCTATTGTATTTGGGTCTATCGTTTGTCCCATAAGAGGTGATTGTATTGTATTATTACTTGTTTCAATTAGGGCTGCAACCGAATTCGCATAATAACCGGTTTGTTGGGGGTTTGCTTTATACCCATATGGGACGGGTTGTAAAACACCACTCGCAGGATCGATATAATAATTCGGATATATTACCATTTTTTGATTTGACTGTATAACACCATTTTGATCAACATAACTTAGGTCCATACATTTACCACCTGATATATCTTGGTTCGATATTAAACAAGTCATTAATTTGCCATTGCTATCTGTAATAATACCCGGTTGACTTATTGCAAATCCTTCTTTATTTATTTTATCGTCGTTTTCTCCTGCTTTTTCTAATAATTCTGTATAATAAAAGTAAAGATTGATACCTAAAGAACAAAGGAAAAAAAGTATGGCTAGAAAAACAAATCCGGTATATTTCATATTATTCTAATATATCAATATATATTTCGAGAACATAAATAAAGAAGTTCATCGATTAAAAGATGTTCGATTAAAAGATCATCGATTACACGACCCATAACATTTCCCCTGATAATAATAAAAATCGCGATTCACAATATCCGTAATAGAATCCGGGTAGAATGGTCCCATCTGATTACCCCCTACGCATTTCCCCCCTTCTAATACATTACAACATGCCATCGAACTACATGTATTGCTATCCAACCTACTACATTCAATGTTTAAAGAATATGGGTCATCCTTCATCTTATTGCAAAACCCGCCCCCATCGTTCGAGGATACCAAAGGAGCCAAAGTAACATTTGTTATTTGACTATAATTCGCCAGATTGCTCAAATATACGCTATTTTCATATGTAGGTACATAATTTTTACCACCATAAGGTCGAGAACCCGGCTCATAATAAAGAGGACTATTAAAACTACTGTCAAATATACTCGCCATGGATAATTTACCGTTCTCATCTTTTATCCACATATATCCCGTTGGTAGTCCACCCCCATCCGGGGCATATTCGCCATTCGTATAATCATCATGAAACGAGGGAATATTATCTAAATTGCCCAAATAATTTTGATATATATTCTTTGTTCCTGGAATATCTATATTACTTATGCCATTCACACTGATATCATACGCGGCAACCAGAGTTTTCGGTGTAATCCCTATTTGATTTGGGTTCGCCATAAATCCATATGGGACATGTTGTAATACTCCTGTGTTAGAATCCACATAGTAATTCGAGTATATAGGTACTCTTTGTCCGGATTGCATAATCCCATTTTGGTCGATATAACTCAAATCCATACAATATCCGATGCCTTCAGGTCCACTCACTTGTTGGCCGGCAACTGAACATTTCATTAAATTCCCACTACCATCTCTTAAAATCCCATTCATACCCGAATCGTCGAATCCTTCAATCCCTAGACCTCCCTCGATTTCTTTTTTGGCCCGATTTTGCATACTATATGCAAACCCCACTACTAAACACCATATTATAATAATACCGAATATTACTTTTGCATATTTCATAATATATTATTATAGGACAATAAAATTGATGCTTAATGTCATATAAAAATAATACGGTATATATTTATATTATAATGATTATTCCCGTTCGCTGTTTCACTTGCAATATGGTTCTCGCCGATAAATATCGGTTCTTTATCAATGAATGTAGGCGTATTAAAATCGCCAAGGGCGCGAATCCCGATAAAATCATCTATTTGACAAAGGAAAATGTGGAAAAAACGACGGAAGGACATGTTTTAGATGAATTGCGTATGACAAATGTATGCTGTCGGCGTAGTATGCTTACACACGTCGATATTGAATAACAAATATGCTTACACACGTCGATATTGAATAAAACTTTCGATTTATACGTCGATATTGAATAAAACTTTCGATTTATACGTTGATATTGAATAAAACTTTCGATTTATACGTCGATAAACCCCCATTTTTATAATTGTCAAATAAATAATTTTCTATATGACAAAAAAATACTTTTTTATCGGTTAAATATATAATGCCAAGACGAACGCGTAAAATGACGAAAGGCGGCGATTGCGGATGTAATGCAAATCATGCCATCGGTTCTCCTTCTATTATATCCGGAGGTAGCGCCGGATATTTAAACCCGGCGTCTATGTCCTCTTTCTCCTCTATGCCCGCAGATTCATACTATCAATATAATACCGCTACAGGTACCAGCGGCGATCCCACAACCACTGGCGCCGATGGCAATTTAATTTCTGCGCGTAATTTACCAAATATGTCATCTACCGGAGGTCGAGGACGAAGAAGAAAAAAAGGATTGAAAGGGGGAAATAATAACGAAATGATGAATACCAAAATCAATGACTATATGACAAATACAGTGGCAATGCCTGATTCTACCATGAAAGGGGGAAATTCACATACATATAATAACAATAATTTAGAATCATATGCACGAAGTATGGATAATTTGCCATATACTCCTAGTTATGTATCTGGAGGAAAAAAGAAATCCAAACGAAAATCGAAGAAATCAAAGAAATCAAAGAAATCGAAACGAAAATCCAATAGAAAATCGAAGAAATCGACGAAAGGTGGTAACATCTCATATAGTTTATTTAATCAAATGTCTAATCCTATCTCTTCGTTTGGAACAACAAGCGGTGCTTATAATTCGGCAAATATTATCTCCGCGAATGGCCAATCAGGCGATTCGGCGGCATATAATCAACCTGCCGCAACTGGATACGGTGCAAATAATCCATATTTAATTTAGGCATATATGTTATAATGGCTGCTGGTTTATTTAAATTATGTACTCCTGCTTATGTTTATTTAGTAATTTCTGTAATTGCAATTATTATTATGGCGATACAAAATGCGGGCAATACGAATGTATATTGTTTGGGCGCGTTTGAGTGTAGTGTTAGCGATGTATCTATGATTTTTGTCATAAAAATCTTCTATGTGTTATTATGGACATGGATTTTGAACCTTTTCTGTCGCGCCGGTGCATCTTGGTTCTCGTGGTTATTAGTCCTGTTCCCGTTTATACTTTTTTTCCTTTTATTGGCTATTATGATGGTTTCATAATATAATTACAAATATATATTGGAGAACATATCACAATATATATTAGAATAAAAAATCGAATGAAAACTCGAAAGATTAAAATAAAAAAGAAATGCCGTACATATAAAGAAAACGTAAATGGTATTTGTGGCGATATTCTCGAAGAAAAAGATGGTTGGAAAACACTTTATGTATATGGCGACGCATATGAGAGGGGCTTTGCCCATGGATATCTTCTATGTGACGAATTAAAACGGGTTCTCAAAGTCCTGCCATTTATAGTAAAAGAGGTTCTCCATACAACTATAAAAGAATATCTGAAAAAGTCCAATAAAATCATTCTTCCTATCGTGAAAAAGAATACGGAAATATATGACGAAATTCGGGGGATTTCCGCCGGCGCCAAACATTGTGGAACGCATATTTCCGTGGAATTCTTGGTGGCGTGGAATTCTTATATGAGTTTGTACGGCGAATTCAAAACGGGTTCGACGGAAGATGGGACCACCTCCAAAAATCCAGGTGGGGATAATAGAAATCCCCTTAAAAATCCAGGTGGGGATAATAGAAATCCCCTCAAAAATCCAGGTGGGGATAATAGAAATCCCCTCAAAAATCCAGCCGAAAGATGCAGTGCATTTATCGCCACCGGCAATGCCACCAAACATAATGATATTATTATAGGACATACAACACATACCGATTTCGTAACTGCCGCCCTATGTAATATTGTCCTATATGTCATCCCTATGACGGGCTACCCATTCGTCATGCAAATCAGCCCCGGATACGTCGCCAGTGTAACCGATTGGTTCATATGTTCTACCGGAATCGTCGGTTGTGAGACCACTATCTCCGCCATCAATTATAAACCCCAATTCGGCAATCCCTTCTTTTGTAGAATCCGCAAAGCCATGCAATATGGGACCTCGTTAGACCAATACGTAGAAATCATGTTGGAGGATAACGCCGGGGATTACGCATGTTCTTGGCAATTGGGTAATATAAATACGAACGAAATCATGTTATTCGAACTGGGATATGAAACCCATTCTATCAAACGCACAACAAACGGGGTATATTATGGAATGAATTCGGCGGTCGACCCAGAAGTCCGACTCTTGGAAACCACGGATACGACATCTACCGATATCACCACATCTACGGGGGCTAGAAATATCAGACTTAACTACCTGATTAATGAAAAATACTACGGCAAAATCGATATACATACGGCGAAGAAAATCCTGGCCGACCATTACGACCCCTATGAAAATAAAATCCATATGAATTCTAGGAGTATCTGTAAACATACCGAATTAGATGCGCAGCATACAAACCGCCCTCCTTTCTATCCATTTGGATGCATAGATGCAAAAATCACCAATACCAAAATGGCGAGGAAATTATCCTTTATAGGACGATTCGGCTCCGCCTGTGGCCGCGATTTTAACGCCGCCGAACATATAAAAGCCCATCCTGATTTCAAATCCTGGGCACCCGTTCTTAAAGACCTTCCGTCCCAACCCTATCATGAGTTCACGATACATAAACATATGTTAGATAAATAAAATAATTTTGTCATATAATATTATTATATGAAAACACAAACCCTACAAAATGATATTCTCATGCGTTCTATCAAAATATTGGATATAGGATATATTACTGTCATATATGTCGCATTTTCTGTTATATGTGCATTTATTATTGATAAAACAATTGGTAAATTCGATGAAAATAAGGAAATGGGAAAATCAGCATGGCAGATTATTTGCGAAATGATTTTGGCGATTTGGTTTTACGGGGTTCTCATATATGTCGTACGAAATTTAGTAGAACTCATACCATTCCCTTTGAATGGATATCAAGGATTCGACCATAAACGCGTAAAAGAATTGGGGTCCGCTACCGTATTCACATTTACATTCCTCATTTTCTGCGAATATTTCAAAAACAAAGTCATATTCTTCTATAAGACTATTTCCAAAAAACAAGAAAAACAAGAAAAACAAGAAAAACAAGAAAAACAAGAAAAACAAGAAAAACAAGAAAAACAAGAAAAACAAGAAAAACAAGAAAAACAAGAAAAACAA
>Ga0007873_1000336_pt1 | contig 12566 bp, 8 predicted proteins | sample CryBogCBH26May08_FD_71228 | JGI IMG/M metagenome (GOLD analysis project Ga0007873, IMG submission 71228) | Freshwater microbial communities from Crystal Bog, Wisconsin, USA - CBH26May08 | ecosystem: Environmental > Aquatic > Freshwater > Lake | place: Crystal Bog, Wisconsin, USA | collected...
CAACGACCATTCCGGCTCCTTCGTGGGATGGAAATAGAAAAACAGATGATTTTTCATAAAGTTTCATCAGTTCTTTTCGGTCTATCCATTCGATAATTTCTACCTGATTTTCTACTTTGTTCTCGGCGATAATTTTTTGGTAGAAATCTTTTTCAGGACCTGTTCCCACAAGGGTTAATTTGCAGTTTTCTTTTTCAGTTTCCGATAGATTTTCCAAAAATTTTATAAAAGAAAGTAGTGTTAAATCAAAACCTTTAAGTGGAACAAAGCGCCCAACACTAATTAAGTGAAAGTTTTCCTTTTCATGTAAGATATTGGTAAAAAAATCTTCTGTGGCAACGGAGGGTTGAATTGAAAAAGACTTATTTTTTAGCTTTAACATTTTCTCAACTCCCGAATTCATACAAAAAATATGGTCGGCTTTTTTCACCGTTTTTCGTAAAGCATAAGAAGATATCCAAAAAGCTTTTTTAATCATCCAAGTGGCCCTGTCTTTTAGATAATATTGAAGAGCATAGGGTTTTAAATATTGTGCTGGGATGATTGGATGATGTCCAATAGGCCCCCAAACCATTGGTTTTCCCAATTTCCAAAGATAACTTGGGGTCCAATCGTTATGAAAATTAACATTGTGAGCAATATCAAAAGTTAAGTCTTGTTTTTTTATAAAAGAAACTATCCCTTTTTGCCAAAGTGTGTAATATAACATGGCGCCACGACTTCCTTTTTTCCAAAATCTCATCCAATAAGGCAAATCAAAATACAAATAGGTGATGTTGCGGTAAACTTCATCAGGATTTTGAAGCATAAATCTCTCTATCGCATCGCGATTATTCTCTCTTGTGATTGCTATCACTTTATTGAAACGTGCAATTTGATATACAAAATTCCAACCCATACCGTCTTCTGAACCTTTGAATGGATTTACAGCATAACATGTCGCTAAAATAGTTTTATTACTCATTAGTTCTCGATTTTAGTAGTTTGGCAGGAACACCACCAATGATTGAATTTTCGGAAAATGATTTTGTGACTACACTTCCGGCTGCTATAATGCTGCCATTGCCAATTGACACTCCATCAAGGATAGTTACTTTACTTCCAATCCAACAATTTTTTCCAATTTTTATTCCTTTTCTAGAAACACCTTGGTGACGGATAGAAAGGTTTATATTTTCATAATTATGATTCTCAGGATGACAACTTAAATATTGCCCAACGATGCATTCATCGCCAATTTCTAATCCGCCGGCCCCACCTAAATAAGCAAATTCTCCAACTCCAACGTTATTTCCAATAACAATTTTATCTCCAATATCATTTAATGACGTCGAAACAATGACGCGGCTAAAAGCACCAATCGAAACATTATTCCCAAATTGGATTCCGTTTTTACTTAAAGCAGAAACATAGACTTGGTTGCCTAAACGAAGAAATTTTCCCCATTTTATTTTAGAAATATTAAAGAAGGAAACTCCTTTTCCAAGCATCAATCCTTTTGGTTTTCTAATAAGGAAAAGAACTTTCAAACCGCGAAATAAGTACCCTATTTGTATCCAAATAAATTGAAGTAAAGCACCTGAATTCAAAGCTTCATCAAACTTAAAATTTGGATTTCGAAGTTGAATTATTTTTTGAACGATGGATTTCATTAGGCTAAATTTACTGTTTTAATGATTTGATTTAAAGTTGTTTCTAAATCAATATTATTAATTGGCATATAAACAGAAGTACTGCTTTTGGATTGTAAGGATTGGAACAATTGTGTGTAATCTTTTGTTAAACTCTCAATAGTTTCTTTACTTAATTCTTTTTTTCGATTCAAAATAATACTAGCATCTGCAAAAAGAAAGAAATTGAATTTTGGTTTTAATAATAAATTATATCCAAATCTTGAAATATTTTTGGGTAAAACAATATTACTTCGTTTACTATCATTGATAAAATCAAAATAATAACGATCATAAATCACTACATGCCCTCTAAGTATATGTTTGAAATAAATAACAAACTGTCCGAAGAGATAATCACAATAATAATAAGTGAATCGCAATAATGATGAAAGAAAACTGCTGTTCTTTCCTTGTCTTGGAAGAGTTGAAATAGTATCTTGATGGGCTTTTACTTTCCCTTTTGACCATACACTTAAAATAGGTAAAACAGAAGGGCGATGTCGTAAAACAACGACAGGTTTTCTTAATTGTTTTTCTATTCTATAGGCAATATTTTCTATTACTGTTGATTTTCCTGCTCCGTCAACCCCACTAAAGGTGACTATAAATCCGTTACTTTTTTTACTATTTTTCATAGTGTCTATACAATAGTTCAAAGTGTTTTTTAAATAGTGAAACCCTTTATTACTTTTATACTGATTGATGAAATACAGTAATGAAAATTTATTTTTTGTGCTATCTTTAAAATAATCTGCTATAGTCAAATCGATTCCTTCAAGGGAATTGGTTATTGCTTCTTCATAAACTAAATATTTTGATGGGATTTTTGCGCCGTTAAGAATATAAAACATCACAACATATCGAGCAGTATCAATATTTGAAGCATTTTTTACTCCATAAATATTGGTGAAATTGGTAGCAATCACTTTTTTGGCATCCAAAATTTCAAGATTTCTTCGCTTCAATTGCCAGATTAAATCAATAGATAGAATATTGGCATCATTAGTAAAGACTTGAAGCGTATTCATAAACGATCTTTTGCACGTTGTAATCTTTGTCACTAAAGAATGTCTCTTTAGCACTTGCATAATTGTGCCATTCATTTTTTTATCAATTACCAAATCAATATCAGAGTTCAAACTTAATTTTTCTGGATACCCATTTTGGAATTTTAGTGCAGCATATTCCTGATTTTGAATCGCATCAAAAAGATCCATAATCACTAATTCTCTTGAAGTATGTTCTTCTAAAAGAAAAGTATTTAATGCTTCATTCCAAACTTGCAATAGCCATTCTATTTGTATGTGCCATTTGGGTTGGGAAGCATACACTTTCAAATAATGCATGCAGTTGATGAGTAAATACCATTTTAAATAGTTATTTAATTCAACTAAATCATAATTAAATAGTTCTTTAGAAAATTCATCTTTGCTATATTGAATGATATCAGAATAAATTTCTTTCCAACATTTGCGGTCAACTAAAATATCATTTTGAATAATAAAATGAAAATAATCAAAAGCTTTTGGTTTGTCGGAACTGGCTAATTCCCAATCATAGATGGATAGTTTTCCGTTGTTTTCAAACATATTCCATTGGGTAAAATCTCCTTGAGATAGTGATAGGTCTACCAATTCGTCTGAAGGAATAGAATTTAGTATTGTATGTATTTTGCGAATGATATTTTTTGGAATTCTTTTGTCAGTAATTGTTTCGAATTCACTTTTTAAATTAGTGAATAAAGCCCAATCACTTACTTTGATGATTTGTTTTTCAATTGTATTCATTTCAATTAAAGATTTTAAATGGCTAGAAGTAATTTTTTTCAATCGATTTCCCTTATTTGATATGTCTGTTAATTGAATTACTTCATTTGAAATTTTTGTTGTTTTGGGAATGAAAAAAGAAGTAGGAATTGCGTTTACTTTTTCTAACATTTCATGCTCATGCGTGATTAATTTTTTAGCATTTGATGTAGTTGCGATTTTATAAAAGGAATTATTAGCATACAAAATGGCTTTATTGTTTGGACCAACAGTTCCAGTGAAGAGCGCCCAATCAGTATTAACATCAAAAAGGGGATGTCCGTTATTGGAAACGAAATAAGTTTTCTTTTTGAAGGCTATTTTTTGAAGTTTTAATAGAAAAACTAATTTTATGAGGGAAGCAAAAAGAAAAGCTCTTTTACTACCCACATTATAAAATTTTAGAAATAAAGGATTATTGCCGTTAGCATTCCATATCCAACGAGGCGTTCCATCATTATTATTAATTGAAAGCATAGAAACGGCAATATCATTTTGATTTTCTTTTTTTACGGCAACTGAATATCCAATTTTATTAAAAATATTTTCCATTGTACAAAGTTTGTTACAATAGTATTGTTCAAAATCATGCCAAAGCACTAAAACACTTAATAATAGTAAGTTATATTTTAGGAAAAGTTTTAAATATTCCAAATATTGGAAATAAATTGTTTTTTGGAAACGAATTAGGCAAAAGCTTCGGGTCTTTTTTTCTTCAAATGAAGTCGCTGAATCGGCGTAATATGTGTCCTATTTTTGAAAGAAACCGAAAAGATTATCAGTTGATAGAACATAATTCCATAATTACTTTCGCCAAATATTCCAAATTCAGTAAACGAATTGATAAGCACGGGAATAAGTATCCCAATAAGCATTAATTTGGTTTCTTTGTTTTCTGTAAAAAAGGCTTTTAAGGTAAAATAGACTTGAAAAAGAGCAATTGTTAAGCCTATGAATCCTAAATTCATCAAAACTTGCATAAAAGTATTGTGCGTCATTTTCCCAGGGTAAGTATGCACACTTTGAAAGAAATCTTTGTAATCGATTCGCATATAACCAAAACCCAATAATGGTTCTCTTGGCAGACCTTCTGTAATTAAAGCATGCCAAAAAGGTAATCTTCCGGTTAGGGTTAATATTTCATCCATTCTTTTTTGGTCACCTCCTTTAAGAATCATTTGATTGATTGCAAAAGGCATTACCATTAAAACACCACCTATAATTGCTAGTTTTAAACCTTGTCTTTTTGTTTGATTAATATGGAAAAAGATGATTAACAATACCCCAATTAACGACGATCGTGACCCTGTCATAAATAAAGAATAGAAAATAACTAGAATTTTTAAAATAGTCCACACTTTATTCTTGAATCGATACAAATCAAATATTAAACAAGCCACTCCAACTCCGGCTAACATTCCCAATTCATTAGGATTCATGATTGTTCCGCCAAGTCGTGCCTCTTCACCACCATTTGTCATTCTAAAAAATACTCCAGGATTTACCCATAGACCAATGGCAAAAATAAGTTGTAAAATAAATACAGTATTTCCGAGTAAATGGTATAATCGAATATTATGACCGGGATAAAAAGTGTCTAAAATTTTCAAACTTTTGATAAAGAAATAGGCGAAAACAAAACTTTGGAACGTCATAAACCATTGTAAAGCACTAAATCCAGGATCGGTGCTCCACATGAAAGACATTAAACCTAAAAACAGATATATAATATAGAATATTGGAGAAAAAGAGTTCTTATACCCCATCGTGTTTACCGCTCCGTGATTAATAATCTTTTTGTAGATTACGATAGAAGAAATCATTACCCCCATTCTTCCTACAATCTTAATCCCTCTAGTGATATTTACGTTCTCGCTCCAAGTAAAAAAACAGGCCACCATCAAAAAGAGAATGATAAACAAGTAATTGTTTATTTTCTTTAAGAATACCTCATTTTTTTCTGTTACTGTAAAGTCCATTATACGTTGTAAAGTTTGGTATTAAACTCTTCGGTTATTTTTTTCCAGTTAAAATTTTCTTTTACCATTTTAACTGCGTTATGTCGAATATCGATAAAATCATCTTGGTTCTTCCAAATCATTGCAAATTTTGCCATGGATTTGTATAATTCTTTACTGTCTTGATTATAAATGGATTCACCAGATTGATATTCGTTAATTAAATCACCAATATTGGTGGCATCAGTAACTATGCAAGGTTTGCCATAACTTGCAGCTTCAATAACTGAAGTTGGTAATCCTTCATTTCTTGATGGGTGAACAAATACGTCCATTTGGCGTAATAAATTTTCTTTTTCAATGCCAAATTTTCCGCCAAATAGGATCACATTTTCGCTTAACTCATTTTCAATAATCATTTTATTTAATTTCGCTTTTTCATTACTATCTCCAACAATCCACAATTGCGAATTTGGGTGTTTTTTTAGTAATTTTTTAAAAGCTACTATCAATGTGTCTAATCCTTTTGTATAAATATCTAAACGTCCAATGAAGCCAAAAACAATAGTTTCATTTTTTGTTTTTTCACAAGTATTTTCATTAGTATTTTCAAACCCATAAGGGACTAACATTGCTTTTTCGTTGGGGAATATATTTTTTAAGCCAACAGTTTCGCTTTTACCAATACAATGAATTTTGGATGCATTTTGGAGTAACCTTTTTTCAAATAATGAAAAATAAACTTTTTTAGACCAAAGGCTTCTTTCCATTGCAATTGTATTATAGGCACCATGAGGAGTAAAAACAAAAGGAAGATTATGTTTGTGAAGTAATTTTCCAATAGATGAAAAAACAGGGACCCATCCGCCATGAATATGAAAAATAGCTTTGTTTTTTTTCTCAATCATTGCTGCTTCCATGTCTATCGGAATTCCAAAAGGATTTATTTTTTTTATGAACAAGCGAGTTTCAAAATTACGTTCACCGTAATTGTTGTTTTTATCTTTTGCAATGCCCCAAACAGCAATTTTTTCACCAAATTTAACCTGTTTGGTTGCCAATTGGTAAACTACTTTATTTACGCCATTCATCCTTTCCGGATTGGCTTTGCCTAATACTATGTGAATTATTTCCATAATATAAATTGATTTTTTCTCAATTGATTTTGCCAATATAAAATCATGAGAATTTGGTTGATAATAAGACCAGCTACTGCTCCATAAAGCCCTGAATATTTTAATAAAAAATGGAATGTAAGTAAGGAAGAAACAAAAGAAATCAAATAACCAATAAAGAATATTTTGTTTAATACCATCACGCGAACAGCAATACGAACAGGATAACTTAAAAAGATAAAGAAGTATAAAACGGCAATAATTTTAACGACATAAGCATAACTTTCATATTTAGTTCCACCAGCGAGAACAATAATTTGTCTTGAGAATATAAATAAGACGCAAAGCAATAAACCAAATAGTAGTGCGCCATAAGCGGTTATTTCTAGTAAGTATTTCTTTGCTTTAGCTACATTTTCATTATATAAAACAGCCACTTTTGGTAAGAAATAATTTTCAACGGTTTGAAGAACAATATTTATTATCCCGAAAAAGGATTGTACTAAACGCAAAGCGCCAAGAGCTTCAATTCCTAAATACACACCAGAAATTAAAACAAAGAAATTACTTGAACACCATTGTAAAACCGCCACACTAAATAACCACTTTCCTTGTGTAATATGATCTTGCAAAAACAGTTTCCAAGAAATAGGATTTTCATAATTTTTAATAATAAAATAAAGTCCCGGAATAGAAGAAATACTATTTGCCAACCCTACTACTAATAGCGTATTGAATAAGGTTATTTCATTTTTTAAAATATAAAAAGCAATTGAAATTAAAACAAGAAATACAATGTCTATGATTACTACAGTGACAATGTTTGCAAGACCTAAAAAAATCTTTCTAAAAAAATCTTGAAGTAAATAACCAACAATAAAACAAATAATAGCATTAGATTGAAAACAATAGATGTTTTCATTTGGTAAAAAAAGGACCAGCAGCTTCACTAAGAACATGAATAAAGATAGTAAAGCCACCAGTCCGAGGAATAAAGACACATAATATTCCTTTCTTTTTGAAATTTTTGAAATTGAAACTTGAAATGGTTGGATAATAAGGGCATTTGTTATGCTCATAACCAAATAAGTAAATAATACTATGGTAGAAAATAAACCAAAGTTTTTTATATCTAATTTTTGTGCTAAAAAAAGTGTCAGTAAAAAATTTGTTCCACTAAATATCGCTTGATCAACAAGAACCAAGAGCGAAGGTGAAAGCAATATTTTTTTTATGAAACTCATTATTATTTATTTTGTTTTCTTATATATTTCGTCCAAACTTTTTTGATTTCATTAAAAACACTAGGATTATATCCTGCTTTGTTTAATACAAACCAAACATTTGGAAGATGGTATTCGTCTTTTAGTAATTCGATAGCAATAATGCTTTTCTCTGCTGTTTTTCTGCTATCTAAAACCATTAAGTTTTGTGATGCAATACTCATAAATAGTAATCCAAGTCCATCTTCATTTACGCTTTGATTATTAATTAAACACAAATCATAATCTTTTAATTTGGCTTTAATCTCATCTTGAAAAACAGTTTTTGTATTACTTAAAAACTTGATATCGGCATAATTTATATAATCATTTGTTGAAATTACTCCGTCCATTCCCCCTGTTACATCCACTACCATAACTTTTCTGCCTTGAGCCACAAAAGCTTTAGCTAAATTGACAGAATGAAATAAATGTTCTTTAGATTTATCATAAGAGCTGACTACAATAATGCTTTGTTTTTGAATCATTCCTTTAAGTTCCATTTGAATAGCTTCTTTCAAGAAATTATCCATAATGCTTTCATTTTTTTTAATAAAAGGAGTAGAAAAGGCAATTGGAACTGTGCTGTTTTTTTCAATTGTATAAGAATCATTAACTTTTGCTTTGGCAATATGAACAACATATATTAAAATGATAGAACCCATTAGTCCAAGAAAAGCAGCCACCACAATTATAATTCCTCGTATCGGTGAAACAGGATCTTTTGAAATCTCGGCTGGTGATATAATTTTGTGAAAAGCAATTTTTGCTGCTCTGGCAATTTCTGCTTCGATTCGTTTCTCGTTTAAGAAATTATGATTTTTTTCATACATATTAAATTCTCTGTTCAAGATATTTAACATTTTTTCTTTTTCTGGCAAACCAATAAATACTTTTTCTGATTGGGTAATATCATTTGACAAATCATCATATTTAACTTGCAGATTTTTTTCCGTATTTCTTATACTTTCAATTTGATAATCTGTCAGATCTTTTATTTTTTGGTCAATTATTTTCACTTTCTCATGTTCTGGTGTATAAGTAAGCAACAAATCTTTTTTATCCGATTGTAACTTTTTCATGTTTTTTACCATTTCAGTTGAAAGTAAATCGGTAAAGGCTTCAAAGTTAGCCGCCAAATCGAGGTAATTGTTTTTTCCAGAAGCGATGTATTTATTTAAATCTTTAATCGCATCTAGATTCATTTTCATGTTTGTCTGCTGAATTTTTAATTGCGATATCTTTCTTAAATCAGTTTCTGTTTCTTGAGTTACATTGATAATATTTCTATCGTCACGATAATTTTGAATGTTTTCTTCTGAATTGGTAAGTTTTTTATCGGCAGTATCAATTTCTTTATTTAGAAAATCTACTGTAACATTTGCTGCTCTATATTTACCTTCGATATAATCTTTGATATACATTTCGGCTAATTTATTTACAAATAGAGCCGCTTTTTCTGGAACTGCACTTTTTAAATTAATTCTAATTACTGGAACATCTTTATCAACTGGAACAATGTCTAAATCTTTATTGATTTTTGCCATCAATTTTTCTTTACTTAAAAATTCAAATTCATAAGTATCAATAATTTTGGCATGTTTTTTTGATTTAATGAATTCATCATTCAAAGTGATTAAAAACTTAGCACCATCAATTGCAATTGGTTTTCCAATAGTCCCTTTGATACCAGTTTTTCCTTCTGGTTTTATCAAAGTAAACTGAGTTTTTGAGGTTACTTTTAAACGGTAACGATTATCATAAGCTTTGTCAGTTTGAAAAGTACCTTCAATATGCAAAGGAGAATTATTAAATAATTCTGAAGATCGCATACCCCCTTTTCTATATATCTCAATACCAAAAGGTAACTGATTTAGAGTGTTTTCAATTAAAGTCGAAGATTTTAAAACTTCAATTTCGGTCGCAATTTTATTGGCAGAAGCAAAAACGTCTAAATCTTTAAATAAATTGGCTCCCGGAACTCCTTCATGAACATCAGCAAGTCTTAATTTTGCTGTACTTTCATACATTGGGGTAACATAATTTAGATATTTTTTCGCAAATAAAATAGAGAGGACAACAACCAATATTACAATTGGTAATCCTCTAAAGAGTGGTTTGAGTAATCTTATATTTTCGTTCATCTTACTAATTTTTTAAAACAATTTCATAAGAATTGCTGCAGCACTGACTGTTGTAGTAAACGGAATAATTATAGATATTCGCTTGTCAAATTCTTTGTTCTTTTTGGAAGGAACAATAACAATATCGCCTGGGTGAAGTAGAATGTTTGTGTTTAAAATATCGGTTGATTTAGTTAAATCAATATTCGTTATTTTTACATTTTCACCTTCTTGGCGAATAATTTTGACAGCTCTCAAATTAGCGTATTCAGCAAAACCACCTGTTTTACTAATAATTTCGAACAAGTTATTTCTGTCTTTATCTACTTGAATAGTAATGGGATTTCTAACCTCTCCAAGAATAGTAATTTCTTTGTTGAGTACTTTTACATCAACAATGGGAGTTACTAACCATTTTGTCATTTCTTTTTTTATTTCTTCTTTAAGTTCTATGATGGTTTTACCAACAACATTTTTAGTTCCTATCCTAGGAACTTCAATATTTCCATTGATATCTACTAATAGCCATTTTCCATAAACCTCATTAGAATTATAAATTCCATAAACCGAACCAACACTCAAGTTATCTTCTCCCCAAACAGATATCGAGATTTTGTCGTCTTTTCTTATTTTATACTGATAATTTACATCATAAGAAAATACGGCTTTATCCATTGGTCCGGTTGTGTTTTCTATTAAATTGTATGTTTTGCAAGATGTGAATAGCAAAACAATTGCTAGTGTTTTTAAAATTGTTTTCATGTTCTTAGGTATTGTGTGTCTTGTGTGTCTTGTGTCTGAGTCTTATTTTTAAAAGACCCCGAGTATTTTTTGTATGAAATTTGGATTTGATTTTCGGAGTTGCTCTTTAACTTTAATTATTTTGTCGATAACTTGTGTCATTTTATCGCAAACATTATTGTCTTTTATTACATAATCAAATGCACCATATTTAAGTGCATCTACTGCAGTTTTAATATTTTCTTGTCCAGAAACCATTACAACATAAATATTAGGATTATATCGTTTTATCTTTTTTAAAACTTCAAATCCTGTAATATCTTCCATGTTATGATCTAAGAAAATAATGTCAGGACTTTGATTTAAATTGATCAAACAATCGTTTCCATTACTGTAATAAGTAATGTCGCTATAATTCATGTTTTTTAAATATTGTTGGTAAACATTTGCACAAAAGATGTCATCGTCTACTATAAAAAATTTGAATTGATTTTCCATTTTAAATAAATTATTTTCAAATGGATCTACCAAAGTCACGCCAATTAAATAATTGACTAATAATCAGTATTTTATGTTTTTGGTGGAAAATAATTTTTTTCCAAAATTTGGAAAAAAATCCAATTGTGAAGATTTGTTATTGTTTTATTTCGTTCTCTTTTAAAAGCAAAACTACTTTTTCTAAAGTAAATTTGATTGTGGAAAATAAGAGAATTATCTGTTCTTTATCGTTCGTTTCTTTGGATACTTTTTCAAGAAGTTTAACATCATCTACAATTGATAAAATACCCATTCCTTCAACACTAGGTTTAATTTTGTGGATTAATCTACTTACTTCTTGAAAATCGTTTAAAGGAATTGCTTTTTCTACTTTTTCAATTGTTTCAATTGTTTGGTCGATAAAAACAGTAATCATTTTTTGAACAAATTCTTGATTTCCCCTACTTAAATTGTTTAAAGAACTCAAGTTGTATAACCAATTATTTTCAGAAGCATGATTAAGTAAAGTAGATTTGTCATTTTCACGATGAATAAGTTTTGCAATGGTTTCAAGCAAAATAGTTTCAACAAATGGTTTTGTGACATAATCATCCATTCCTGCTTTTCTACATTTTTCAATTTCAGTTTTAAAAGCATTAGCGGTAAGGGCTATTATAGGAGTTTTAATATTTAATTTATTTCGTATAACCTTTGTAGCTTCAATTCCATCCATTTCAGGCATTTGAATATCCATAAGAATGATGTCAAATTTATTTGCTTTAAGAATTTCTACTGCTTCTAATCCATTTTCTGCTTCTACAACTTTGCAGTTAAAATATTGCAACGAATTTTGAGCAACCATTCTATTTAAGTCATTGTCTTCTACCAACAATATTCTGGCACCATCAATATTTGTAAGTTCTTTGTCTGAAAGAGCAGTTTTAATATTCTCTTGATTTCCTTTTTCGAATGTTAAATAAATGTAGATTTTGGTACCAATGTTTTTTTCGCTTTCAACTTCTATTCGACCATTCATTAAATTTACTAATTCTTTAGTAATAGCCATTCCTAAACCGGTTCCTCCAAATTTTCGAGTTATTTTTTTGTCTTCTTGAGAGAATTTTTTAAAAATAGTATCGATAAACTTTTTATCCATTCCTATTCCTGTATCGAATATAGAAATACATATTTCTTCCGAATTTATTTCTTCTGAAATTAAATTACAGTTGACATTTATTTCTCCTTTTTGGGTAAATTTGAGTGAGTTTCCAATAAGATTAAATAATATTTGCTCAATTCTTAAGGGATCTCCTTTTAATACTTTTGAAATATTAGAATCGTAATTAATAATTAAATCGATACTTTTTTGTTCCGCCTTTGGTTGTAAAACGGTTACCACATTTTTAATTGAG
>Ga0007873_1000372_pt1 | contig 11767 bp, 12 predicted proteins | sample CryBogCBH26May08_FD_71228 | JGI IMG/M metagenome (GOLD analysis project Ga0007873, IMG submission 71228) | Freshwater microbial communities from Crystal Bog, Wisconsin, USA - CBH26May08 | ecosystem: Environmental > Aquatic > Freshwater > Lake | place: Crystal Bog, Wisconsin, USA | collected...
CGATACATATGACCAGCAATAATGAAAAGAACTGCAATAGCTAAATGATGATGGGCAATATCTGTTAACCATAATGATTGCGTTTGTGGATGAAAACCACCTTGGAACGTTAAAATAGCTGTTCCCGCATTTGTAGCAGTGCTATAAACATGTGCTGGTGAATCTGGATTTTCAGCATAAAGACTCCAATTCCCAGTAAAAAAAGGAATTAAACCTGCTGGATGTGGAAGAGCAGTTAAAAAATTGTCCCATCCCACATGAACTCCACGAGATTCTGGAATAGCTACATGAACTAAATGTCCTGTCCAGGCAAGAGAACTGACTCCAAACAATCCAGATAAATGATGATTTAAACGCGATTCATTGTTTTTAAACCACGCGACACTTGGTTTAAATTGAGGTTGAAGATGTAACCATCCAGCTTGTAAGAAAAGAAAAGCTATAATTAACAAAAAAACAGAAGCCATATAAAGGTCTTGGTTTGTTCTTATTCCAATGGTATACCACCATTGGTAAACTCCTGATAAAGCAATATTGACAGGATAAACAACTCCACCACGTGTAAAAGCTTTTAATGCTGTTTCTCCAAAATGAGGATCCCAGATACCATGAGCAATCGGTTTGACTTTTAAAGGATTTAAAATCCATTGTTCAAAATTTCCTTGCCATGCAACATGGAATAAATTTCCGGCAGTCCAAAGAAAAATAATAGCTAAATGACCAAAATGAGAAGCAAAAATACGTTGATATAACGCTTCTTCTGTGACATCATCATGACTTTCAAGATCATGTGCCGTTGCAATACTATACCATAGACGACGTGTAGTGGGATCTTCACTTAATACCTGACTAAACTTAGGGAATCTTGTTGCCATGGAGAAGCTCCTTTACGTTTTTTTTTATTTTTATTTAATAAACGAATCCCTGGGGATTCAAAAAAAAAATTAACTCACAGAAATAATACGAGCAAGGAAAAAGGCCCATGTTGTTCCAATTCCACCTAATAAATAATGAGCTAAACCAACTGCACGTCCTTGAGTAATACTTAATGCACGTGGTTGAATAGTTGGAGCAACTTTTAATTTATTGTGAGCCCAAACAATGGATTCAATTAATTCTTGCCAATATCCACGACCACTAAATAAGAACATTAAACTAAAGGCCCAAATGAAATGAGCTCCTAAGAAAATTAATCCATATGCAGATAAAGCAGAACCGTAAGATTGAATAACTTGAGATGCTTGTGACCATAAAAAATCACGTAACCATCCATTAATTGTTAATGCACTTTGAGCAAAATTTCCACCTGTAATATGAGAAATTGTTCCTTGTGGCGTCACAGATCCCCAAATATCAGATTGCATTTTCCAACTAAAGTGAAAAATAACGACGGAAATAGAATTATACATCCAGAATAAACCTAAGAAAACATGATCCCAAGCAGAAACTTGACATGTTCCACCGCGGCCAGGACCATCACAAGGGAAACGGAATCCTAAATTTGATTTATCAGGGATTAAACGTGAATTTCGAGCATATAAAAGTCCTTTCAATAAAATCAAAGCAGTCACGTGAATAGTGAAAGCATGAATATGATGAACCATAAAATCAGCTGTTCCTAATTTCATAGGAACCAAAGCAATTTTTGATCCCAAAATAACTGGGTCTCCACCGAAAATATAACTTGCTGTTGCCAATGCATTTGGAGATGTTGTTCCAGGTGCAGCTGTGTGTGCATTTTGAATCCATTGAGCAAAAATAGGTTGCAAAGAAATGGCTTTATCCGAAAACATATCTTGAGGACGTCCCAATGCTTGCATTGTATCATTGTGAATATAGAATCCAAAACTATGTGTTCCTAAAAAAATACATACCCAATTTAAATGAGAAATAATTGCATCACGATGACGAATTACACGATCTAATAAATTGTTATAATTTAAACTTGCATCATAATCACGAACCATAAAAATAGAACCATGGGCTCCTGCTCCAACAATACAAAAGGCTCCAATCCACATATGATGTGTAAATAAAGATAATTGGGTTGGATAATCAATAGCAATATATGGATAAGGAGGCATTGCATACATATGATGAGCAATAATGATGGTTAAAGACCCCAACATAGCCAAATTAATTGCCAACTGAGCATGCCATGAAGTCGTTAATAATTCATATAATCCATTGTGTCCATTGCCAGTAAAAGGACCTTTATGAGCTTCTAAAATTTCTTTCATACTATGTCCAATTCCAAAATTAGTGCGATACATATGACCAGCAATAATGAAAAGAACTGCAATAGCTAAATGATGATGGGCAATATCTGTTAACCAAAGACTTCCTGTAATTGGATTCAATCCACCTTTAAAGGTTAAAATATCAGAATAATGAGACCAGTTAAAAGAAAAGAAAGGAACTAAACCTTCTTGGAAACTTGGATAAATAGTACTTAAAAAATCACGATTGATTAACAATTCATGTGGATTTGGTAAACTTTTTGGATCCATTCCTAAATCTAATAAATGATTAATAGGATTTCCAATATGAATTTGATGACCAGCCCAAGATAAAGAACCTAATCCCAATAAAACAGATAAATGATGATTTAACATTGATTCTGCATTTTGGAACCATTCTAATTTAGGAGAAGCTTTATGGTAATGGAACCAACCTGCAAATAACATTATTCCTGCCATGACAAGACTCCCTAAAGCAATACAATACAACTGAAGTTGTGTTGTTACTCCTTCAGCACGCCAAATTTGGAAAAAACCTGATGTGATTTGGATTCCTTGAAAATTCCCACCAACATCCGCGTTCAAAATTTCTTGTCCTACAATTGGATAAACCGATTGAGCACTTGGTTTGATTTGTAATGGATTGACTAACCATGCTGTATAGTTAGAAAAATAAGCACCATGAAAATGCATTCCACTTAACCAAAGAAAAATAATAGCTAATTGTCCAAAATGGGCACTAAAAATTTTTCGAGAAACATCTTCTAAGGATTTTGTTTGTAAATCAAAATCATGTGCATCCGCGTGTAAATTCCAAATCCAAGTCGTCGTTTTTGGACCTTTAGCTAATGTTCTTGAAAAGTGACCTGGCTTTGCCCATTTTTCAAAACTTGTTTCAATTGCATTTAGATCAACCAGGACCTGTGCTTTTTTTATTTTCTTTACTTTTCGTTCTTGTGGAGTTGGAATCATATTTCTTCTTACTCTACTTTTTACTCTTTCCTTCTTTTTTTTGACTTAAGATTGGATTCACGTTTAATATTAAGTTTTTTTCTTTTCTTTTAGTATAATTTTTTCTTTGTTTTCTTTACTACTTTGCTTTCATATGATTCTGTTCTGCTTTCTTTTTTTCTTGGGGATGATTAAAAACTTTTTTTTTCTGCTATAATTTGACCCATTGGGTCGATGCCCGAGCGGTTAATGGGGATGGATTGTAAATCCGTTGATGAATTGTCTACACAGGTTCAAATCCTGTTCGGCCCAAAAAAAAACGTAAAAAAGAAAAAAATAATTAGTTTAAAAAATTTTCTTCTAAATTTTCTAAACCAATCATTTGTGAATTGCTTCGTCCTGGTGTTACCATTGGATAACAATTTTCTTTTTCAATCACATTGACATCAATTAAGTAGGGTTGATTTGTTCCCTGAATTTTTTCCATTAAAGAACGAAAAGAATTTAACGTTTCAATCTCAAATCCATTTAAATGATAAGCTTGAGCAACTGCTGAAAAATTAGGCATTCCGTTTTTCATGTAGGAATTTGAGAATCGATTTCCATAAAAAGACTCCTGCCATTGACGGACCATTCCTTGCCAACCATTATTAATAATAATTATTTTAATTCCTAATTGATATTGAGAAATCGTTCCTAATTCTTGAATTGACATTTGAAAACTTGAATCTCCCGAAATACAAATAACGTCTTGTAGAGGATGAGCTACTTTTGCTCCAATAGCTGCAGGTAAACCAAATCCCATTGTTCCTAAACCGGAACTTGAAATCCATTTTTTCGGTTCACAATTTAATAATTGTGCTGACCACATTTGATGTTGTCCCACATCAGTTGTAAAAAAAGCATTTGGATACATTTTTCCTAATAAAAAGATGGTTTCCTGAGGGGATAAAGAAGATGATTGGTAACTTTGTGTTAACAAAGGATACACTTTTTTCCATTTGGTAATTCGTTTTAACCAAGAAGTGGTCTGATTTTGTTCCAAGGCAACTGTCGATTTGATAGCTTTCAAGAAATGAAGAAAAACTTTTCTTGTGTCCCCTAAAATAGCCAATTGAGGATAACGATTTTTTGAAATTTCAGCTGGATCAATGTCAATATGAATAACTTCAGCATCAGAAGCAAATTCTTCTAATTTTCCTGTGACTCGATCATCAAAACGGGTTCCACAAGCTACTAATAAATCACATTCACTAACAGCAAAATTAGCATAAGCTGTTCCGTGCATGCCTAACATTCCAAGAGCTAAATGATCTTTTTCATTATAGCTACTTTTACCCATTAAGGTAGTTGTCACTGGGATTTGAAAACATTTTGCAATTTGACGTAGAATTTTGATACTATTTGAGCGCAAAACTCCTCCTCCAATATAAAACAAAGGTTGATAAGCTTGAGTTATAGAAGTAATCATTTCTTTGATAGCTCGTTTTTTCAGTTCATGGTTAAGACGATAACTCGTTTTTTTAAATAATTCTTTTCGTTTGACATAGGAATATGAAAAAACTTCTTCTAATCCAACATCTTTTGGAATATCAATTAAAACTGGACCTGGGCGACCATTTTGAGCTAAAAAAAATGCTTCGGCTAAAATATGAGGTAATAAATTCGTATCTCGAACCGTATAGGAATGTTTTACAATGGGCAACGTGATTCCAAAAATATCGGTTTCTTGAAAAGCATCGGTTCCAATAAAACTACGTCCGACTTGTCCTGTAATCACAATTAAAGGAATCGAATCCATTCGAGCATTTGCAATTCCGGTAACTAAATTGGTTGCTCCAGGACCAGAGGTTGCAAAGCAAACACCTACTTTGTTTGTGCTTCTTGCATAAGCATCTGCAGCATGAGCCGCACTTTGTTCATGGCGAACCAGAATATGTTTGATTAATCCATCTTTTTCCCAATGATATAATTCATCATAAAGAGGTAAAATAGCTCCTCCTGGATAACCAAAAATATGTTGAACTCCATTTTGAACTAAATGGTCCATTAAAATATAAGCTCCTGTTCGAACGCTATTTTTTTTATTTTTCATATACTTCTTTTTTAGAATATTAACTATTTTTCAAAAATTCTGTATTGATTCCGAGTTCTCGTTCAATAGATATTTTTCCAGTACGAACCACTTCTAAAATAGAAAAAGGTTTAAAAAGTTCTTGAATGGTTAGAATTTTTCCAGGATCTCCCGTAACTTCAATAGTCATAGAATATTCTGAAATATCAACTACTTTCGAACGAAAAATTTCAACAATTTCTAAGATTAAGGAACGTGTCGAAATGGAAGATTTTACTTTAATCAACATTAGTTCTCTTTCTACACAAGGTCGTGTTGTAATATCTTTGACTTCAATTACTTGAATTAATTTTTTTAATTGTTTTGTTATTTGTTCAATGGTTTGTTGATCTCCAGGTAACACAATAATAATTTTTGAAATGCCTATATTTCCAGTCAAACCGACAGCAATACTTTCAATATTAAAACCTCTGCTCGAAAAGACGGTTGAAACGCGTGTCAAAACTCCCGATTCATTATAAACCGTAATAGATAAGGTTTTTTTCATATTTTGTTGGATTTTTTTTTCACCCGTGAAAATTTTCTTTTATGTATTTTTTTTTATTTTGATCTTCTATTTTGGTTTTTTATTTTGTTCAAGATAATTAAAAAGAAATAGTTAGCTTATTCATTGTTAACTTTTGGTCTTGCTCCGATATGGATTCAAGATTCAAAAAAAGTTGGTAAAAACCATGAAAACACCAACCGACACTAGAAAACACCACGAAAGAGAGCAATGTTATACTTTCTTTTTATTGTGATCCCGCGTATAACTCTTTTTTTTCATTAAGCTTTTAATTATTAATTTTCAATATTTTTTACAAACACTAAAAATTCAAGAATTAAAGTTTGTTGGCACAAAATTGTTATTTTTATTCATATGAAGAATATTAATCATCTTAACAAATACTCTTCATGTTAACAAATATATTCATATTAATTAACGATTCACTTAATTTTACTCTTTTAATATAATCCACAGTTACTGGATTTTTTAAGATATTGATTGTGTTCTCATTTTCAACAACCATCTTTATTAATTCAAGTTTAATTTCAACCGTTTTATAGAAAATACGTTAATCATAAACACGTCACTTATTCAATAAACCAATGATATTCTCGCGACAAACATCTAACCAACGAATGTTATCCAAAATAATTACTTTATTCTCGAATGTTAAATTTCCCAATGTATTTAAATCTTTTAAGAATAAAGGTTTACAGTTTTTTAATAAAAAAATCATACTTTCTGTTTTACCAAAATTAGAAGTGCCTATTATAATCACGTTAGTATTTCCTTTGGATACTTATAATTGGAAACTAAAAATATTACATTTGTTATTTTTATTTGGCTTTTTAAATACGTTTATGAATTTGAATGTATTTTTCCAAAACTCGTAAAAATCTATTTTGGTTTTTTCTCTTCTAAATATGTGATTACTGCCTCTAACCAAGTTTTTCGTGCAATTTTATACAATTTAATATAAAATTTTTCATTGTTGACTATATTCGTAATAAAATTAATAGAATTTCTCATATAATTCATAACTTTTTTTTTCTTAGCAGTTTCATATTTTCCATGAACCTTGATTCCATCAGAAGACATTAAATCTAATTTTTTTGCTGAAACAATATTTACTTTTGATAATAATAATAGGTGTACATGGATATATAAATTACCATGTTAATATTATTTTTAATAATCATATATTTTCAATGCTATTATTCAAAAGTAACTCTTAATTGACCGGGAAACGTCTTCTTTTCTTAATGTATATTCAACCAAAGTTAAAAAAAGAAAAAGTTTTTCGGTCAATTAAAAGCTACTTTTTTCTCTTTTTTCTGATTTCAAAATTTATTCATTACCTAAAGCGGATTTTCGCTAATATCTTCCGATTTTGTTATTACACTTGTAGCTTTTGTGAATGTTGGTTTAATTTCTATCTGATTGGTTACATTACTTCCTTTTCTTAAAAGAGTACTAATTATACCCATTGCAAAAGTAGCGTTATATATACATACTTAAACCCAAATGTATTTAATAAGCATAGTTTGCAAAATATGCTTGCAACGCCCCCGCTAATAAGTAATGGCTTTGCAAGTGGGTCATTATAAAATTAAAACACTTCTAACGGTGTTTGTGTTATGTAGCCACATCATCTATCTGTGTCATATTGCTTTTCTTGTTATTTTTTTTTTCTATTTGTTATTGCCACGTTAATAATCAATTACTCAAAATAATAAAAGAATTGTTAACGTAGCAATAAACAATTAGAATTGTATCATATATTTTGATACACAATTCAAGCCTTCGCTCAAAATATATATATACTTTTTTTTAAAAATTCATTTCAGCAAGTTGTACTTTTTCATATTGTTTTTTCTTAAATACAAACATGGCTTGTGCAATGATTACAGAAATACAAAAAGCTAAGTAACCATAAATACGTGCTGGATCTTGTAAAACTACTTCTGATTCCGTTTGTCCAAATCCACCTACATTTGGATTCATTGTTAAGGCTTGATCTTGGACAATATTTTGATTTTCTTTTACAATTAAATCTAATTCTTTTGGAACTGTTTGTGTCTTTGTTTCTCCAAGAGTTGAAACAATAGTGATTTCAAAATTTTTATTGACTTCTTTGATTTCTTGAATTTTTCCAGAAAAAAGCGCATTAAAAACATTATTATTTGTTTTTTCTCCTGTTGGATATACTTGGCCACGTCCACGGTTTGCACCAACATAGATAGGATATTTAACAAAAAAGACATTTTTATTTTCATTTGGATTTGGAGAAAGAATAGGGAAAATAATTTCTTCATTTTTTTCACCAGCAATAGGTCCTACAACTAAAATGTTTTCTTTTGTTGGGCTATATGGAGTAATATAAACTCCTTTTGTTTTCGCTTTTAATTCATCTGTTAAGCGTGTTTTTGGAGCTAATTTAAATCCATCTGGTAAAATCATCACAGCTCCTACATTTAATCCTCCTTTTTGACCATTTCCTAAAACTTGTTTTGCACTTAAGTCATAAGGAATTTTCACTAGGGTTTCAAACACAGTGTTTGGTAAAACAGAAGTTGGAGATTCAAATTCTGTTGGTTTTTGAGCTAAATGACAATTGGCACAAACAATTCTTCCATTTGCTTCACGTGGATTTTCATATGCTTGTTGTGCATAAATAGGAAAAGCAAAAGAAGGATAGGGATTCAAAAAAAGAATCGAAACAACAAAAATAGAAAAAAATGGAATTAGTTTTTTTTGGCTCATGAAAACGAAAAACCACTGACTAAAACTTAAAAAAATAAAAAAAGAAGTTTTCTTCTTTTGACTGAATCAACATTGTGTTTTTTCTTGAACTCTCGAAAGAAGAAGAAAAAAAAGAAAAAAAAAAGATTAATTATTCAGTAATTGACAAAGACTTATTTTGACGAAAGGTCGTTTTACAGAAATCTCAACAAGAAAACCATAAAGAATCAGAATAGACAAAGCAAAACTTAATTGAGTTTCAATATCAACCGTAGGGGTTAATAATCCTGAACCTAGTAAAATCAGAAAACTTACTTCTCGCCAAATAAGAGCAATTTCAGCTACGTCTTCTTCATTGAAAGATTCTGGGAAAATAAAAACAATAGGTATTTGTGATAACAAAGCCAAAACAATAGTTAAAAAATTTTCCACAAAAAGAACTTTTCCATAAGACCAAGCTCCTATGATTGTTGCTTTTTCATTGGTTTGAAAGGAATCTAAACTGATCGGAATAACCCATATAAAGCCCAATCCTAAAGTTAAGACAAGAAAAAACAGACTAACTCTTGTTGTTATTTTTCTCCGGATTCTTCCAAATGCTAAAGCTCCACGTTTGTAAGGTACATCCCAATACATCATAGCTCGATACATCCAATTACATGTAGAAAGGATGAAAAGAAAAGCACAAAACAAATAAAAGAGAAACAAGCCTGGAACCAATTGAAGAACCAATATTTCTGATATCTGTGCTCGTAAAATAGTAATAACTGAAAGAATACCTATCGAATAGAACCAAGCTTTTAATTCATATTGATATTCAGGAACAACAATGATTACTTCTGGATACGTTTCATCCTCTAAAATCATTTTCTAACATTTTGGAAATTTGAGTCAAAAAAACAAAAAAAAAGAAAAAAAAGAAAAAAAATTATTTTCCACTTTTTCGATATTCTTTTATAAGTGAAAGCAATCGTAAGCTAGAATAATACTCTTTTTTCAACTTGCACTGTCTTGCTAACTGTTTGTCCGTTGGTTTTTCAATCTTGGATACGATTTCATTTTCTTTGTCTAATTGTCGTTTGATTTTTTCCATTTCTTGTATATGAGGTTCTTCTGGAGTCATAGAATTTAATTCCACCATATATTCTCCATATACTACAACAGTAGTATCAAATTTTTGACCTGGAACCCTTGGCGCTTTTTCAGGCATTGTCTTTAAACCAGCAAGAGCCGCTGCGAGTTCAGCAAAATCAATCACGTTATTATTTCCAACCCAAAAACTAGCTAAACGAAAAAAAAAGGTTTTTGTTTCAATTTTGTTGTCTTTTAGAAAAGAATAAGAGACAAGATCGCTAGCAATGATTCCAATTAAATCAGTATGTTTATCTAAAATTTCAAGGCCCCCTGTTGTTAAAAAAGCATTTATTTTTGTTGGATCAACCAAAATAGATTGTGATGTACTGAATCCTAAATTCCCTGCGATATATAGTTTTAACATAATGGTTTTAGTTTTGAAATAAATGGCTTATTCGTAACTGTTTCCAAAAAAGAATTTTTTGACTCTTTTTTCAAAGGAGACAGTAAAAAAAAAACTTTTTTTTATTTTTACTTATAAAGTTGAATGTTTTTACTTCCGATGATGTTAATAAAATCATCTTGTTGGAAATAAGAAAAATCTTCAGGTTTTAAATTCATTAAGGAATCATAGTTAATGTTTCCTTTTTCAGACAAAATTTTTTCTACTCGAATTGTTTGATAAGAAAGCAATTGGTTTAAAAAAATTTTCATTGTCCGAGCATTGGCATAAGCAGGTAAAGAAACCAATTGTTCCACATAAAAACGAAGTATTTCTAAAATTTTATCATTAAAAAGGTAACGTTTTTCATTATGTAATAAAAATTCTGCAATATTTACTAATTCATCCACGTTGTAGTCCACAAAATCAACGTGATTTCCAATACGGGAAGAAACACCTGGATTAGAATGGAAAAAGCCTTCTAATTTTTCTTTTCCACCAGCAAAAATAATAATTAAATCTTCTCGTTGATTTTCCATTACTTGTAATAACAATTCAATTGCTTCCGTTCCATAATCTCTTTCATTGTCTGGTTTATACAAATGATGTGCTTCATCAATGAATAAAATTCCACCACGAGCTTGTTGTAATTGTTCACGTGTTTTTGGAGCTGTATGCCCTACATATTGTCCTACTAAATCTTCACGTGTTACATTTAAAATATGTCCTTTTGTTAAATATCCTAAATTACGTAAAATTAAAGCTAATTTTGCAGCAACCGATGTTTTTCCTGTCCCGGGGCGTCCAGAAAAGGCCATATGTAAACTTGAATTTAAAACTGGAAATTCTTTTATCTCACGAATTCGATCAAATAACAAGACAGAGGAAATTTCACGAACACGATTTTTTACGTTTTTTAATCCAACTAATTCTTGATCTAAATTTTCAAGAATATCTTGAATTCCAGTTTGTATATAGCACGTTTTGATATCAATGGATGATTGATTTTGAACTAAAATCAATTCTTTTAAAGTTTTACACATAAGTTGTTTTGAAAAAAGTAAAAAAAGATTGTTTTTTTTTTTATAGGGAAGGAATTAATTCTTTTTAAATTCTCTCTGCTTGCCATTCAAAGCAGAGAGAATTTAAAAATTCATGAACTGGTTTGTTTTGAAAAAAGCGGTTTTTTTTTGGAGAAAAAGGTCTTAATAACGGAATCCTTCTCCAGCTGATTGAACAGCATAACTATGAATTGTATAACTAATTTGTCTTCCTTTTCCTTCTTGACGCGTTAAATAGAATCCAGGTTCAAATTGAGGACGATCTGTAATGAAAGAAACAGCTGTACTTTCAACACCACGTGCATTATTAAATGCGTTGATTTTAATATAGACATTTTGATGTGCCGTACGACATTCTTGTAATTCATACATAATCGTTGCAGAATCAGGAATATCGAAAAGAGGTAATCCCCACATTTCCCAGTAGCAGTTACGAGGATGAGGATCATCAGTATATTCAATTGAAACAGCAAATCCTGCTTTAACACAGTATTCTACTTGTTTTTTAATTTGGTCGTTTGTTAAGTCAGGTAATAAAGAAAAGCAACCTTGTGTGATTCTAGCCATAAAAAAACTCCTTATAATTGTTAATTAGTCATTATTGAAAAGATCAAAAAAAAAAAAGAAAAAAACCAG
>Ga0007873_1000380_pt1 | contig 11561 bp, 6 predicted proteins | sample CryBogCBH26May08_FD_71228 | JGI IMG/M metagenome (GOLD analysis project Ga0007873, IMG submission 71228) | Freshwater microbial communities from Crystal Bog, Wisconsin, USA - CBH26May08 | ecosystem: Environmental > Aquatic > Freshwater > Lake | place: Crystal Bog, Wisconsin, USA | collected...
GGTTTTCCTTTTTCTTGTAATGAAGCGATTTGAATGGCGGTAATTAAATTCTCTTTAGCATCCGTACGCAAATCTCCAATGGGTAATTGTGAACCTGTGAACACCACTGGTTTGTTTAGATGCTCTAACATAAAACTCAATGCCGATGCTGAATACGACATGGTATCAGAACCGTGAAGTACCACAAAACCATCAAATTTGGTGTAATTGTTTTCAATAACCGATGCAATTTGAACCCATTTCTCCGGATTCATATTAGAAGAATCGATAGGCTTTTCAAAGGAAAAGGTTTCGATATCACAATCGAGTTGCTTTATCTCTGGGATTTTATCTAACAACTTTTTAAAGTTGAATGCTTTTAAAGCACCCGTTTTAAAATCTTTCATCATCCCGATAGTACCACCGGTATAAATCAGTAATAGGTTGGGTTTAGATTGCATTTTCGTATTTAGACTTATTCACAACTGGATTGGCATACATATTTAAGAACCCTTCCATCATTACACCATTAGAGCAATCGATCTTTCGTTCCAATCGTCGTTCAAATAACGACTTCTCATCTTCAGTATAATGACTGCTGTATTTATCAGTTTTATATAAAATATCGTAAGCAATATAATTGGTGGGCCACAGTTTATACGATTGCAAAATAGAATCGTCAATGGCTTGTGCCAATGCTTGCACTTGTTTATTGGTATTATCGTTTTCGGCGGCAATGACATCAATTTCTTTATCTAAAACATCGCCTACATGAATATGGATACGCTTCTTTTGTCCTATGATGCCACTTAATAGCGTGATAAAATCTTCGTTTTTCTCTTTTACATAGGTTTCTGCTTTGGCTTCTGCCATTAGTTGAGGCATTTTCAAAGCATCGGTTGGGTCATATTCATACGAAATAGAAACAGGAACTATCTTAATCTTTTTGAAATAATCCATCAAATTGGCTTCATCAGAACCCATACCTAGCATTTTTAAAACGCCTGAATGTGTGGCATCGTTACCGTCTTTGGTTCTTCCTTCTCGTTGGGCAATCCAAACGGAACGATTTTCACGCAGTAATAATTGCCCAATATATTCTGCCATCAACTTAGAGCTTTGTAATAATTCTCTTGGCGGCAAACCTCTTTGCACTAAGAAGTTTCTATTTAGTTTGGATAATTTTAAAAGGAAATCTTTCTTTACCAAATTATCTCCAATAGCCGAAGCGGTCATCACCAAGCCATGGTCAAACAAACAAACATTAAGCAATGAAGTATCAAGAATGATATCGCGGTGATTGGATATAAAAAGATAGGCGGTGTTTTTTTCTAAGGTTTCAAAACCAGAAGTTGTCAATCCTTCTGAAGATTTCTCTAGTACTTTTTGCACCGATTGATAGATGAAATTGCATTGGAAATCGCGAATAGAATGTGTTCTTTTCAGTTGTTCTTTCCAAACCTCATCCTCTGCCTCGGGGAAGGTGAAATTCATTATCGCCTTCAACATTGGATTATTCAAACAAGAGCGAATGCCTTCATTCACTTCACTGTCATAATAGGGACGAATTGCATCAAACTTCTGCATTAGGCTTCAAATTTTTAATAAGAACAAAAGAACAAAAAAAATATGACTTATTGATTACTTTACCTTTAAATCCCAAAAATTGCTTTAGAATTTTCTGTTGTTATTCGGGCAATCTCTTCTATCGGAAGCTGGTAAATCTCTGATAATTTTTGGGCCACCAAGACGGTATAACTACTTTCATTTCGTTTTCCGCGATGGGGTGCTGGGGCTAAATAAGGCGAATCGGTTTCTAATACAATATGTTGCAAATCGATTTCGTTTAAGAATTGGTCAATTTTTCCGTTTTTAAAAGTAGCCACTCCTCCTATTCCGAGTTTTAACCCTAATGAAATGGCGCGTTGGGCTTGCGCCAAATCGCCAGTAAAACAATGAAATATCCCAAATAAATCAGCAGCTTTTTCACTTTCTAGCACCTCAAAAGTTTCGTCAAAAGCATCACGACAGTGAATGTTAATGCCCAATTTATTCTTTTTAGCCAATTGAATTTGATGTTGAAAGGCGTGTTGTTGTTCTTTTAAAAAGGTTTTATCCCAAAACAAGTCCATGCCAATTTCACCCACTGCATAGCATTTTCTTTTAGCCAATTCTGCTTCTACGTGCGCCAATTCCTCCAAGTAATTTTCTTTTACATAGGTAGGATGCAATCCCATCATCAAGAAAACATTTTCAGGAAACTGCGCCTGCACATCATACATCTTTTGTGTATAAGTGGAATCAATGGCAGGAACAAAAAACCTTGAAACTCCTGCATCGATAGCGCGTTGTATCATTTCTTGGCGGTCGTCTTGGTATTGAGACGAATATAAATGGGTGTGGGTATCGGTGAAAGTCATTGTTGTTTTATTTCATGGCAAAAGTAAAACAAAAAGGGTTATGGTTTGGGGTTTTTGGTGCACAGAGTTTCACAAAGTTGAACAGGAAGTAACACGGAGTTTTTTAATCGTAATACAGATTTAAAATTGAAGATTGAAGATTGAAGATTTTTGAAATCCTCTCCCCGACCCTCTCCAAAGGAGAGGGAGACTGGACGTGATAGGTTTGGGGAGATTTTTTTTGATTAACGATGAAGGATTAACGATGAAGGATTAACGATTGAAGATTGATGATTGAAGATTGAAGATTGAAGATTGAAGATTTTTGAATTTTAAAAAATTAGTCTTTATTACATAATAAATAAAATTGCTTTTTTAATAATAAATGATTTTATTTGTTAATTGACCTATTCTACCTAAAAAACTTACACTATTATTTTTTTATAATTTATTTTACAATGATTCTCAACAAGAAAATAATCGTAGTTCTTCCCGCCTACAATGCTAGTAAAACATTAATCGATACGTATAAAGAAATACCTTTTGACATCATTGATGATGTAATTCTTGTTGACGATAATAGCACTGATGAAACCATTAAGGTTGCAAATGAAATAGGTATAAAGCACATAATAAAACACCAAATAAATTTAGGTTATGGTGGAAATCAAAAATCATGTTATAAAAAAGCATTAGAACTTGGAGGAGATATTATTATAATGTTGCACCCAGATTATCAATACACGCCTAAATTAATTCATTCTATGAGTTATCTAATCGCTAATGAAGTGTATCCAGTAGTCTTAGGATCTCGAATATTAGGAAAAGGTGCTTTAAAAGGAGGAATGCCTGTTTATAAATATATTGCAAATCGATTTTTAACCTTATGTCAAAACCTTTTAATGAATCAAAAATTATCTGAATACCATACTGGTTTTAGAGCTTATTCAAAAGAAGTTTTGGAAAGTATTAATTTCTATAAAAATTCAAATGATTTTATTTTCGACAATCAGTTTTTAGCTCAAATCCTATATCATGATTTTGAAGTAGCTGAAATAACTTGTCCAACAAAATATTTTGAAGAAGCTTCCTCAATTAATTTTTATAGAAGTTTAAACTATGGTTTTGGAGTACTTTTAACATCCTTGAAATATTTTTTTAGCAAAAATAAAATCTACAGATCTAAACTTTTTAGTTAATGCAAAAACTCAACAAAAAAAACATAAGTTTGTTTATTTTCCTTTTTGTGAATTTTATTTTCTCTGCAAAATATGTAAGCCGAATCACATCCTATTATTTACCATTATCTTTTTTAATAACGTCCATTTATTTCTTGGTTTGGCAAAATAGGTTCCTCATCACTAAAATAATTAAACCTAGTACTAAGTTGAATTACTTGGTAATTATTCTATTTATAATTGCTAGTGGTATAGCCTTTAAATTACTACCAGCCGAACAACTAAATGTTGATAGATGGAGCGTTATAACTTCATTTTGGGATAATTATTTCAATTCTAAATATGTCTATTTTGCGAAATCAAATTTAAATAATCCTCCTGGACCAATGCCTTTCTATTTCATTTTGGCGTTACCCTTTTATTCCATTGGTGAACTGGGTTATTTTTCAATTTTGGGATGCATCTTGTTTTTTATCCTATTGAGATATTCTAAAGTTGCGCTTCCAATTCAAACAATTGTTCTCTTGTTACTTACATCAAGTGTTTTCTTTGTTTGGGAAGTAATTTGTAGAAGCAATATTTTCCTCAATGGAGTTTTAGTAGTCATGGTCATCCATCAACTATTCCAAATTAAAACATTCACTTTAAAAAATTACATTTTTATTGGCACTCTAATTGGGCTAAGTATCTCAACAAGGAATGTTTTTATAATTCCTTTCCTCATCGCATTTCTTTTTGGATTACATAAGAAAATAGTAACCTTCAAACAAACCCTAGTCATTGTTAGCCTCTCTACCCTTATTTTTGCGCTAACTTTTTTACCTTTTGTTTGGAATCATAGTAATGATTTTAAGCAAATGAATCCGTTTCTTATTCAATCATCAGCACTTATGCCCTTTATTTTAACCATTCCATTCCTGTTATTTGGAGCTTTTTCCAGTATTTTATGTAAAACAATAATGGATGTTTATTACTATAGCGGACTAACATTGTTACTAACAATACTAGGCTATTTTAGTTACCATATTGTAATTGATGGTTTTAACAACACCTTTTTTGAGAGTGCAGCCGATATTTCGTATTTCATTTTATGTGTACCATTTTCACTATTTTATTTGATACAAGCCACTACCTCTAACTAACAATTACATATTACTAGTTATCGTCTTCCTCTAAAAAAAGCTCCTTCAATAGCGTTTTCTTTTTTATGCCGTCCCTACGGCACTTCTTTTGAACTGTTGTGTTTTATGACTGGACTGCTGCATAGTGTTACCTGCATTTCGAGCCTAAAAAACTCCCACAGTGGTATAAACCTCTAAAAAACAAATAAATATACACGCACATCTTTTATAAACAGACCCCTCTCCTTTGCTGAGGGTTGGACAAAGAGTTTACACAATCTAATGACTACTCCCGATTTGAGTGTTGTTTATCGATGTTTTGTGTCTGAATAACGATGGTTCACTCCCGAACGACGATGGTTCATCCCCGAACGTCGATGGTTGAGCCCCGAACGTCGATGGTTCACTCCCGAACGACGATGGTTCATCCCCGAACGACGATGGTTCACTCCCGAACGACGATGGTTGAGCCCCGAACGACGATGGTTCACTCCCGAACGACGATGGTTGAGCCCCGAACGTTGAGAGTTCACTCCCGAACGTCGATGGTTCTGTTTGGAGGTAGTAGGTTTGAGGTTGTGGGTGGTAGGTTGTGGGTAGTAGGTTGGAGGTAGTAGGTTGGAGGTGGTAGGTTGGAGGTGGTAGGTGGTGGGTTATGGGGGTTAGGAGTTTTGGGGTTTGGATTGGTAAGGGAGCAGAACGTTTTACAAGGTAAGGCTTAGAGGCAAAAACAAGCAGGAACAATGCGTTTTAATACTGGTTTGTGTGTCACGCTTTTTGATTGCGGTTTCCCGTAAAAGGGAATGAAAAGGGTTTGGTAGCTTTGAGGAATGATTCATGCTCTGCGCTATACTGTGTAATTCTACACATTTTTTTTTGAACTGCACGAGAGGAAACACTCTATTCTGTAGTAGGGTTTTTCTCCTTAAAAATATTTTTTTGTGTGGTGGATTATCAGTAAGTTTGATAAAAGTATTGGTATAAAAAAAAGCGACAACTTTTGGTTGCCGCCTTGAATGTTTTCACAACGGAATAATCCTTATTGTGAATTGCTTTCAAATTGTACTACAATGTTACGAATAAAAATATTATTAATCTATACGGTTTTCCGTAAAATTGAAAAATTTCTTTAAATTATCTTTAAAGATTAAATATATAGAGTATGAAAAAAATATTAGGATTGGATTTAGGAACTAATAGTATTGGATGGGCTTTAACAAATAGTGACTTTGAAAAAAAACAAGGAAATATAGAGGGGTTAGGGAGCAGAATTATACCTATGAGTCAAGATGTTCTTGGCAAGTTTGATAGTGGTGTGTCTATTTCTCAAACTGCTGAAAGAACAAAATATCGAGGTACTAGAAGATTAGTACAACGTTTTTTATTAAGAAGAGAACGACTACACCGGGTTTTAAACATTCTTGATTTGTTACCTAAACATTATTCGGATGCAATCGATTTTGATAAGCGTTTAGGTCAATTTAAACCCGAAAGAGAAGAAAAACTTTCTTTTTATAAAAATGAAGCTGGTAAAAACCAATTTATATTTATGGAAAGCCACCAAGAAATGCTTAGAGAATTCAAATTAACAAATCCAAAATTAAAACAAGTTCCTTATGATTGGACTATTTATTATTTAAGAAAAAAAGCATTAACTGAAAAAATAAGTAAAGAAGAACTTGCATGGATATTACTAAACTTTAATCAAAAAAGAGGGTATTATCAATTGAGAGGTGAAGAACAAGAAGAAAACAAAAATAAATTAGAAGAGTTTCACACTCTCAAAGTTGTTAATGTAGTTGAAAGAGAAAAAGGAAAATCAGGTATTTGGTATAATGTTATACTTGAAAATGGATGGATATATAAAAGAGAAAGTAAAATTGCATTATTTGATTGGGTTGGAAAACAAAAAGAGTTTATTGTTACTACAGAATTAAATGATGATGGAACTATAAAACTCAATAAAGACAATGAAGAAAAGAGGAGTTTTAGATCACCAAAAGAAGATGATTGGGGATTGGTTAAAATTAGAACTGAACAAACCATAAATCAAAGTGAAAAATCTGTTGGTTCTTTCATTTATGATACCTTACTTAAAAATCCTAATCAAAAAATAAAAGGTGAATTGGTTAGAACCATTGAAAGAAAATTTTATAGAGAGGAGCTATCTAAAATTCTTAAAACTCAATTAGAATTTCATTCAACTATTTTAAAGGATAAAAATCTTTACAAAAAATGTATTGATGAATTGTATAAGCATAATGATGCTCATAAAAGTAATATTAAAGATAGAGATTTTGAGTACTTATTTTTAGATGATATAATCTTTTATCAACGTCCGCTTAAAAGTAAAACTTCTTTGATAAGTGATTGTAGTTTAGAATTTAGACCAATCAAAGATAAAAAAGGTGTTTTAGTTAAAGATGTTAATGGCAATCAAATTCTAAAACCTTTGAAATGTATTGCTAAGTCAAATCCTATTTTTCAAGAATTTAGATTATTACAATTCGTTAAAAATCTTAAAATTTTTAAAAAAGGAATTGTAGATGATATTGATGTAACAGATGACTATTTGAAATCAGAAGAGGATATAGTAGAATTATTTAATTGGCTCAATGATAAAGCGGAAGTAAGTCAAAAACAGTTTTTAGCTTATCCAAAATTCAAGTTAAAAGAAGATAAATATAGATGGAATTTTGTCGAAGACAAAATCTATCCTTGCAATGAAACAAGAAATCAATTTTTGAATGCCGTTGCAAAAATTGATATTGACAAATCTTTTTTTGATTCAAAAAATACTCAAGATTTATGGCATATTTTATATTCGGTTACCGATAAAATTGAAATTACAAAAGCAATTACAACTTTTGCCAAACGACATAATTTATCGGAAGAGTTTATAACAAACTTTTCAAAATTAAAGCCCTATAAAAAAGATTATGGTTCTTATTCAGAAAAAGCAATAAAAAAGCTATTGCCTTTAATGCGTTTTGGAGGTAATTGGAATGAAAATAACATTGACTCTAAAACACTGGTGAGAATTGATAAATTACAAACTGGTGAGTTTGATGAAAACATTAGAACTCGTGTTCGAGAAAAAGCTATTAATTTAAATACACTTTCAGATTTCAAAAGTTTACCTTTATGGTTAGCCTCATATATTATCTATGACAAGCATAGTGAAGCAAGTGATATTTCAAAATGGAAAACTCCAGCAGACATTGAACACTTTTTGAAGCACGATTTTAAACAACATTCACTTCGCAATCCAATTGTAGAGCAAGTTATTACTGAAACGTTGCGAGTTGTAAAAGATATTTGGCAACATTATGGAGAAGGCAAAGAAAACTTCTTTGATGAAATCCATATTGAACTGGGGCGTGAAATGAAAAATAATGCGACGGATAGAAAACGAATAACCGACACTATAAATCAAAACGAAAACACAAACTTACGTATCAAAGCGATTTTAACGGAACTAAAAAATGAAGGAATAAATGATGTTCGCCCCTATTCGCCAAGTCAACAAGAGATTTTAAAAATATACGAAGAAGGAGTTTATAGTAGCGAAAACAACAAAGAAAAATTAGAAGACGTTGATAAATTTAGAAAAAACTCCAAACCAACACCTAATGAAATTAACAAATATAAACTTTGGCTAGAGCAAGGTTATATTTCTCCTTACACTGGAAAATTAATCCCATTAAGTGATTTGTTTACTACAAAGTACCAAATTGAACACATTATTCCACAATCAAGACTGTTTGATGATTCGTTAACCAATAAAGTTATTTGTGAATCTGAAGTAAATGAACTTAAAAGCAATATGACAGCTCTAGAGTTTATTCAGAAAAATGAAGATAGAATTGTAACCTTAACTGGAGGAAAAACGATTAAAATATTTACCGTAGATGCATATAATCAGCATATCACTAGCTATTATGGTAAAAATAAAAGCAAGCAAAAAAGATTATTGAGTGAAGATATTCCAGAAAAATTCATAGAAAGACAGTTAAACGATACCAAATACATCAGTAAGATTGTAAAAAATCTTTTGAGTAAAATAGTTCGTGAAGACGACGAGCAAGAGGTAACTTCAAAACATGTTGTTTCCTTGAATGGTTCAATAACTTCAAAAATGAAACAAGATTGGGGATTAAATGATGTTTGGAACAAAATTGTTACACCTCGTTTTGAGCGTTTGAATGCAATTACTAATTCTAGCGATTTTGGTAAATTAGAACTCAAAAAAGATGAATTTGGAAATAGTGGCAAACAAGTTTTTCAAACTACAGTTCCTGATGCCATTGCAAAAGGTTTTTCTAAAAAAAGAATAGACCATCGTCATCACGCTTTAGACGCATTGGTAATTGCTTGTGTTAATAGAACACATATTAACTATTTGAATAATCTTAATGCAAAAGATGATGACGATAAAAGTATCAAACATGAATTAAGAAATAAACTTTGTTTTAAAACCAAACCAGATGCAAATGGAAATTACAAATGGGAGTTTCATAAACCATGGGAGAATTTTACAAAAAATGCTGAAGACGATCTGAATCAAACTATTATCAGTTTCAAACAAAATACCAGAGTCATTAATAAAACTGTAAATAAATATCAAGTTTGGAAAGAAGAGGACGGAGCGTTTAAAAAAATTACTACTAAACAAGTAAAAGGTGATAATTGGGCGATTAGAAAACCACTGCATGCGGAAACCGTAAGTGGAAAAGTATTTTTAAAACGAATTAGACAAAGCCATATAACTATTTCAAATGCTTTAGAACAAGTAGAATTAATTGTTGATAAAGAAGTAAAAAAACAATTAAAAGCAAAAATTAAACTGTATCCAAATAATGCAGATGGATTAAAAAAGAACCTTAAATCTTTTCCAATTATGATTGATGGAAAAGCAATTGATAAAGTTCAAATCTATGAAATGATAGAGGCTACAGCTACAAGAGAGCGAAATAATTTAGATATTACATTTGACGAAAAAAAGATAGAAAAAATAACAGATACTGGTATTCAAAAAATTCTATTAAATCATCTTAAACAAGAAATTTATCAAAATGTAATAGATGAAAGTGGTAAAAAGATACCTCCACATGAAATAGCTTTTTCAGAAATAGGTATAGAAGAATTAAACAAAAACATAAAAACACTCAATAATGGCAAAAATCATCAGCCAATAAAAAAAGTTCGCATTTTCGAAGAAAGTAAGCGGTTTTCGCTAGGACAGATAGGAAGAAAAACAGATAAATATGTTGAAACCGCAAAAGGAACAAATCTGTTCTATGCAATTTATACCGATGAAAAAGGAAAACGAAACTATAAGACCATTCCTTTAAATGAAGTAATTGAAAGACAAAAGCAAGGTTTAAGTTCTGCACTAGAAATAGATGAAAATGGAAATAATCTTTTATTTACTCTTTCACCAAATGATTTAGTTTACATTCCAAATGAAGATGAAAAAGAGAATTTAACACTCCTTAATTTTAATAAATTATCAAAAGAGCAAACAGAACGCATATATAAATTTGTCAGTTGTACCGGAGGAGAAGGGCATTTTGTTTCTAATAGTTATTCAAAAGAAATAATTTCTAATGAGAATGGTTCAAATAATAAAAATGAACGAATGCTAGAATTGAACAATTCAAATACAATTTATGATGAAAAAGAAAAACCAGTAATGATTAAATCCATTTGTTGGAAACTAGAAATTGACAGACTTGGAAAAATAATAAAGATAATTCGATGATAAAAAAAACACTTTTCTTCGGTAATCCTGCTTATTTGAGTACTAAGAATGAGCAATTGGTAGTAACTTATCCTGATAAGGAGCAAGAAACCAAAACTGTGGCTATTGAAGATATAGGTGTTATTGTTATGGAACATCAGCAGATTACCATTACTAATGGATTGTTGGAAAAGTTGACTAATAATAATGTGGCACTGATTAATTGTGATCAATATCATTTGCCTATTGGGTTACTGATGCCATTGAGCGGTCATACAGAACAAACGGAACGTTTTCAGAATCAGATTGAGGCTTCGCAACCGTTAAAGAAAAACTTGTGGCAACAAACTATAAGTTGTAAAATTAGTAATCAAGGTGCGATGCTTAAAGAAAAAGGTATTCCGATGCGGAAGATGGAATTGTGGGCAAAAGAAGTCACATCGGGAGATGCTTTGAACCATGAAGCTAGAGCTGCGGTTTATTATTGGGATAATTTGTTTAAAATAGATGGTTTTACTAGACAGCAAAAAGGATTGCCTCCTAACAATTTGTTGAATTATGGGTATGCTATTTTGAGAGGAATAACAGCCCGAGCTATTGTAAGTTCTGGGATGTTGCCTACATTGGGGATTTTTCATAGGAATAAATATAATGCCTATTGTTTGGCTGATGATATTATGGAACCTTACCGACCGTTTGTAGATTTGATAGTTTGTCATATTATGGAAACGGAAGATTGTATTGATGAATTGACGGTTGAAATAAAGAAACAATTATTAAGTATTGCATCCATAGACGTGCAGATTGATGGCAAAAGAAGTCCGCTGATGGTTGCTATGAGTAGAACAACGAATTCGTTGCATGAATGTTTTGAAGGAAGTTCTAGGAAGATTTTATATCCTGTTTATGTTTAGTGTCGCGATTGGGGATTGTTATAAAAAGGTTCTCGATACATTTTTTGTTCCGTTGCACTACACAAAAAACACTCGAACAGACGAAACCAATAACGTTTTGAGTTAAGGAAGCATTTGACTGTACTTTGACTTCGCTCTGCATGAACTGGAGAGACAAAAAGTAATTAAAATAAAACTTATTTATAAAGTACTACAAGATGTATGACGAACATTATAGTAGATTAAAT
>Ga0007873_1000382_pt1 | contig 11521 bp, 9 predicted proteins | sample CryBogCBH26May08_FD_71228 | JGI IMG/M metagenome (GOLD analysis project Ga0007873, IMG submission 71228) | Freshwater microbial communities from Crystal Bog, Wisconsin, USA - CBH26May08 | ecosystem: Environmental > Aquatic > Freshwater > Lake | place: Crystal Bog, Wisconsin, USA | collected...
ATATTATATAGATATTAATCCAACAGGATGGTTTTATGTAGATGCTGATACTATTAAAACACCTGTAAATAAAACCGATTTTTCAATAGCTACCAGTAATGGTACGACACATTTTGATGCTGTTTTAATGTGTCTGCATGGAACTCCGGGAGAAGATGGAAAACTTCAAGGGTATTTAGATATGCTGAACATCCCCTACTCTACTTGTAATGCTGCGACATCGGCACTTACATTCAATAAGAGGTATACTGTGGCTGTAGCAGCATTTGCTGGTATAAGCGTTGCAAAGAGTGTACATCTTTTCAAAGAAGAGTCCTACGATGTTAATGATATTTTACAACAACTAAGCTTACCAGTTTTTGTAAAACCAAACAATGGTGGCAGTAGTATTGGTATGAGTAAAGTAGTTGATGCGAACGAACTGGAAGCTGCTATTCATAAAGCCTTTAATGAAGACAATCAGGTATTGATAGAAGAATTTATAAGTGGTAGAGAATTTACCATTGGGGTTTATAAATCGGGGGGTAAAATTATATCTCTGCCAATGACGGAGATTATTACCCAGAAAGATTTCTTTGATTATGAAGCTAAGTATCTTGGTATGAGTGAAGAGATAACGCCTGCAAATGCCAGTCCACTTATTGCAGAGCAAATAGCTAATACTGCAAAGAAAGCTTATAAGGTATTCAATTGCAATGGAGTGGTACGTATCGACTTTATTTATAATGAAAGCATCCAACAGCCGTTTATGCTTGAAATAAATACGGTTCCAGGACAAAGTAGTGCCAGTATTATTCCACAACAGGTAAAAGCAGCAGGAATGACGCTTACTGATTTTTATTCTAATTTAATAGAAGCTTGTTTTCAATAATCTGTAGGGTATATTCTTTCAATACATTATACTGTTATTTTTGCTTACAAATAAATAAAACAAACTGAGTGTTTAAGTTTCTAACTACAAAGCCACTTTGGGTAAACATACTAACTGCAATAGCGCTGGTGATGTTTCTTATATTATCTTTTTTTGGTTTACTTAACTGGATTACCGATCATGGACATTATGAGAAAGTACCAGGTGTAGTTGGCAAGAATGCTGACGCCGCAAGACTGGAACTTCAATCTAAAGGATTTACGGTAGAAGTAACTGATTCTGTATATGATCCAAATGCACCTAAGCTTTCAGTAATAAAACAAGCTCCAGAAACAGATGCACAAGTAAAGCATGGGAGAACCGTATTTTTAACTGTAAACAGAGCACAGGCACCATTGATAGATATGCCAAACCTTGTAGGATTTACTATTCGAAGTGCATCTATGTACCTTACCAGTGTAGGTCTCAAACTAGGTGACACAACCTATCGTCCAGACATTGCCCGCAATAGTGTATTATCTCAATCCTATATGGGTAGTGAAATTAAACCAGGCACTAAAATACCTTTAGGTAGTTCCATAAGCTTTGTACTAGGCAGTGGATTGGGTGATAGTGAAATGGTTGTTCCACCTGTTGTTGGTTTATCCTTTGCTGCAGCAAAAGCATTACTTACATCGAGAAATATTGGTTTATCAAACCCTGTATTTACTGATGGTAATATTAAAGATACATTAGCAGCATTTGTAGTAAAACAAAATCCGGAACCATTCACTGAATCTACTCCTGGCAATAAAGTTCCTAATAAAATAAAGCCCGGACAAATAATGGATTTATGGTTGGGAAGTCAGCCTCCGGTAGTAGATACTACTACAATTAAGAATTAAGAATTAAGAATTAAAAATTATTAATTAAGAATTATATACAATGAAAACAATAAGCTTCGAAACTTTAAAGCCAAGGCTTGATGCTGGCGAAGATATTAAACTGATAGATGTAAGAGAACCTGCAGAACATGCTGACTATAATATTGGTGGTGTATTGCTTCCACTAGGAAAAGTACAGACTATGCAGATAGAGGATATTGAAGACTTTAGAAATGATGAAGTAGTTGTGTATTGTAGAAGTGGAAGAAGAAGCCTAAATGCTGTTTTAGTTCTCGAGCAACTTGGATTTACTAATGTGGCCAATCTGGAAGGAGGAATGCTTGAGTGGCAAGAGAAAGCAGGGAAATAAGTGATAATTTTTAAGTATATAGTTGTAAGTTAAAAATGTGTTTCTTTAGTTACTAATCACATTTATAATCCAATTACATGAGAATTGTAATTCAAAGAGTTTCTGAAGCTTCCGTTACCGTTGACGATAATATTACCGGCGCAATTTCTGCTGGTTTATTAGTCCTTGTAGGCATTGAAGATGCTGATACAGATGAAGATATTCAATGGATCAGTAAGAAGATTGTACAACTCAGAATTTTCAATGATGAAGATGGAGTGATGAATAAGAGTGTTCAGGATATTGCTGGAGACATTCTACTCGTAAGCCAGTTTACATTGCATGCTGCTACAAAAAAAGGTAACAGACCTTCTTACATTAAAGCCAGTAAAGGAGATATTGCTATTCCAATTTATGAACGACTTATTAAACAACTTGAACAAGAACTTGGCAAACCTATACAAACAGGCATCTTTGGGGCAGATATGAAAGTAAGATTATTAAATGATGGTCCTGTTACTATTATCATAGACTCGAAGAACAAGGACTTTTAGTATAAAATAGTTGCAGACAGTCCTGATTACGATTGATTAAAGCTACATATTGTTGAAAATAAAATAATTTAGGCTATTAAGTAAAATTGCTTACGTGAACAGATAATGAATATGACAGAATTGTTTTTTGCAATACTTTTTAGGATATCAATTATGGTTCTTTAACCTGTAAGGATGTTTAATAAGGTAAATATTATGACAATATAGAAATTCATAATTTACATTCAAACCAAAAATATGATTGTTTAGAAAAACATTCCCATAGAAAATAAAAAAAGATAAGCCACAACAAATAAATGTCATGACTTATCTTTTTTTATTTTCAGTAAGCTTACAATTAGTTATGAAGCTAACTTAACCAGCTTTACAAATTTGATTTTCAAAATTGATTTATACTCAGGAGATTTAAGACCATATAATTGTGATATATATGTTTTGGTTGTAGCTGCAAGATCGCAAATTCCTGATTTAGGTTCATACAAAGCTACATTACGAGCTATGATTGCGTTGTTGTAATTGAACATAGCTGTATCGCAATCACGATTGTCTTTTTTCATTGTAAGTACTAGTGCTGTTAATGAAATAATTGTTAGATCTGTTTCATTTGGCTTGTAATTTTCTTCATTATTAGCCACCATCATCAGCCCATTAAAATGATCGACCATATTGGTAAATGATTGCTGAGAAACTGAGTGTGTGACTGGTATTATTGGAGGCACAGGTGTAGGAGTAGTTAATACAGGTTCAACAACTTTGGGTAGTGGGATCATTCTTTCTCCACGAATTTTTGCTACAAATGCTTTTGCCTGTGTAATAACTCCTGCATCGACATCTGAAGTTATTAATGCTCTAAGAATTCTGGTGGACAATTTAGGAATTGGATTAAAACAATTATTTCTTTCTAAGATAGCATCTTTTTGAATTTTAAGCATATCATCGGAATCTACTTTTGCTTTGCTTGCAACAGAATATGCTGTTTGTAATGCCAAGAGTGCAATTTTTGGGTTGGAAGGTTTGTACTTAATACCGTATGATGCAACTCCAATATTTAATGTATTGAAATTATCTACATTTTTCTGATGTCCTGATTCTGTATTCTTACTCATAAAATAAATTTTTATCGAGGGCAAAAGTAGAAGACGATTTAAGCAAGGATAAAATGGTAATTTATGAAATGGCGTTTTGAGTTTATGAAGGGGAATAGATGGCTTTTGAGGAATGATATAGTCATTTGAAAAATAGTACAAATACAAGCATGGAGGCAATAGTAATACAGACAGTATATTGATTTGAAAATTTGATATTGGAGAATTTGATAATTAAAATACATTAATACAATGAATACAAATTCTTTGAGCAATATAAAAATTAGCTTAGGTTTTCGATAATTTTAAGAAAGGTTGATTTATAGTCGCCAAGGACTGAGAGTTTTTCTTTGTTTTGCATTAAGACATAGCCTCCATCTTCGGTATAGTATTTGGTAAATAAGTGCAGGTTGATAATATGAAAACGGCTAATACGACAAAACAGGTTTTTGGGTAATAATAGTTCGAAAAATGCCAATGGTTTACTTACAATTATATTCTCCCCATTAATGAAATGAATTTCGGCACTACTCCCTTTTGCCACTAAAAATAATATATTTTCTAACTCTTTCATGACGATACCTTCGATATCATGTATTCCAATATTTCTAATATCTGCTTTAGATTGATTCTCCAAGCAAGTACATTGTTTATGTAATGGACAAACAAACTGGATTAAATTATCACCTAACAATAAATCGTGAATAGTTTCTTCGACTATGATTCCTTTGTTTTGTTTTTGAAATTTTGTTATCAGTAGGTTGATATCTGTATCATCTGAAACATTTAAGAGCAGGGCTATTTTTTTCATGTGATAGGATTACATTTTTTTAATGCAGTAAAGGTATGTAAACTGAAAGGTTTATAAAGTTTAAAATAAATAGTGATTATAAACGACTGATTGATTTTACTTTTTAGTGTAATAATTAAATTATAATAGAAAGAAAACCAAAATGATATAGTAAAATAAGTTAATATAATTAATGATTGTTGACAGCTTAATAGAAAATGTGGGACAGGGTAATTATATTTGAGGGGTAAAAAAAGGCGACTTGCGCCGCCTTAATAAATTCACTACGGAATAATCCTTATTGTGATTTGCTTTCGGAGACGAAGATAAATAAGATTACTACATAAAACTATTTGTATGAAAAAAATTCTTGGACTAGACTTAGGCACTAACAGTATTGGATGGGCTTTAATAGATAAAGATGCTGAGAAGATACTAGGCTTGGGAAGTAGGATTATTCCAATGGGAACAGATAAACTTGATTATGAAAAAGGTGCTGGTATAACCAAAAATGCTGATAGAAGAACAGCAAGAACTATCCGAAAAATGAACAAACGTTATAAATTAAGAAGAAATAAATTACTTTTTATTCTTAATGTATTAGAATTGTGTCCTAGTCAGTTTGAATTTAGACATAAAGTAAGGGATGATAATGGACGATTAGGTTTGCAATATAATTCTGGATTCCCTTCTGCTAAGAATTTGCAAGATCTAGAGTTGCTACCGATAAGAAAAAATACTTTTCAATTAAATTCATTAGAACATTATCAACTAAGAGTAAAAGCATTAACTAATGAAATATCAAAACAAGAACTAGGTAAAATATTATATCAATTCAATCAATTAAGAGGTTATTCTGGTGGCAGCAATAATGATGATACAAAAAAAGTAAAAGAGGCATCAAATGAGGATGAAAATGAAAAGAAAAGGAATTATGAAGTTATAACCCAAAAAGTCAAAATATTAAGTTTAGAAAAATCTGATATTACCTTTAAAGTTAAAGGAGGAAAAAATAAAGGTCAGGAACTTCCGCTTTTTGATATTACCTTTTTACTGAATGATGAAGAAAAGGAAGGTACAACAATGCTTCAAAATTTAGAAATAGATAAAGAAGAGGAACTAGAAATTAGAATTAAACAAACTAAAAAAGGAGAAAATATTATTGTTGCCTTACCTCAAAAAACTAACTGGAAAAAACAGATGGAGGCGACAGAAGAAAAGCTAAAAAGTGATAACCTATTAATTGGACAACTGTTGTTAAATGATTTACTTGATAAAAGATGGACAAAGATTAGAAATAGGGTAATATTAAGAAGTAGATATCAAGAAGAATTTGATGCAATATGGGAAGAACAGTCGAAACACCATGCTATACTAAATAACTGTCCTAAAGATAAACTTGAAATAATCTGCAACTACTTATATCCCGGAGAAAGTGAATCACAAAAGATTTTAAAACAATCAGCATTAGAAGGAGGATTGAAATATATAATCAAAGAACAAGTTATATATTATCAAAGACCACTTAAATCACAAACAGAACTTATTAGTAAATGCCAATTTGAAAAAGAAGAAACTGTGATACCTACTTCACACCCAATGTTTGAAGAATTCAGGTGTTGGAAACAAATTAATCAATTATTTATTCGCTCTAAAAATGGAGTATATAATGAGAAAAAGCAAAAGACAATATACAAATATGTTGACAGGTATTTAACAGGTGAACAAAAGAATCAGCTTTATTTAAAACTTCAAAATCAAAAACAAGTTGGATTTTCTGATGTTGCAAAGATTGTTGAATTGAAAAACGATAATACAGAATTTCTTAATGGGTTAAATGTAAAAGCAAAATTGAGGGGTTGCGATACAAGTATAACTATTAAAAAAATATTGGGTGATAGATTTAATGATGTTTTAGATAAAGAGGAGAATATTATTATTAAAATTTGGGAATCACTTTATAACCCTGACAATTCAGGGAGTGAATATGATATTAATAGTAAAAAGGTATCATCATTAATAAATATTTTAAAAGTCTGTTTAAATGAAAACGAAGCTACTAATTATGCTTTGAAATTGGCTCAAAACATAAGTTATCCTAGAAAATATGGAAGTCTTTCCCGTAAAGCAATAAATAATATATTACCATTAATGAAGCTTAAACCTTTAGAAATAAATGATACGACTAAACAGAATTTCGAGAAAATAAAACATGCTATTGAAACAGGTGAATTAATGGAAGGAATTGAACCCTATATGGTTGATTATATAAATAGCAATCCTAAAATTTTAGAAGATGGAGGCATGATGGATTCATTTGCTGTTTCATTAGTTTATGGTAAACATACAATTAATAATATTAAGCCTACAATAAATGATTATCACGATATAAAATATCAGGAAAGAAGTTTAAGAAACCCTGTTGTTGAACAAATTACTAATGAGGCATTACAAATAATAAAGGCTATCTGGAAAGAATTCAGATTTAAGAACGACGAGCTAGAAATTAGAATTGAGTTAGCAAGGGATTTAAAGAATAGTGCTGCTGAAAGAGAAAAGATATATAAAGGACAATTAAATAATCAGAAACAAAATAGCAGAATAAAAGAGAGACTAGAGGAAGAAAGGATTCCTATTACAGATGAAAATATTTTAAAATATAAATTATACGAGCAACAGAAATATAAATCACCATATTCAGGAGATACTCTAGAGCTAAATTTATTTGATGAATATGAAATTGACCATATAATTCCAAAATCAAGATTATTTGACGATTCTATTTCAAACAAAGTGTTAGTTGAGGGAACACTGAACAAAGAAAAGAGTAACAGAACAGCATGGGAGTATATCTCTCAACAAAATACTAAATACAAACTATTTTCTATCCCTTTATATATAGAATCAGTCAATGAAAACTATTATGGGAAAAAGAAAAAAAATCTATTATTAGAAAAAATACCAACAGATTTTGTTGAAAGACAGATTAAAGAAACACAATATATTGCTTTAGCAGTTAAAACAGAATTAGCTAAAATAGTAGGAAGTGATAATGTAAAGTCTTCTACTGGTGAAATTACTAGTTTTTTAAGAAGTAGATGGGGCTTAAAGAAACTGTTTATGGAATTGACAGAAAGTCGATTTAAACAAATGGAATTATGGGATTCATCTAATAAATGGGTTAATAAATATTATGACAATGATAAACAAAGAAACATTTATGAAATAAAAAACTGGAGTAAAAGGTATGATCATCGTCACCATTCAATAGATGCTTTAGTTGTTGCTTTAACAGAACAAAGTCATATACAACGACTTAATAACTTAAATAAAGAATTGCAAAATTGGCTTTTAGATCACAAAGATGAAATACAACTTACAGTAAAAGAAGATGAAACAATTTTAGAAGCTTTTTTTAATTTGCAAGAAGAGGAAAGAGAGAAAATTCAAAAACAGATTGAAGGTTTTAGGAAATTTGATAGCCCGTTCAATAATTTAATTGGGCAAGCTAAATCACATCTTGAAGCAATGGTAGTATCTCATAAGCCTAAAGATAATCTGACTATACAATTTAATAAAAAAACAAATAAAAAGGAACTAAAAATAAGAAGTGCACTGCATGAAGCAACATTGTATGGTAAACATAATGGACAAGATACCAAAACAATTAGCATATCTAACTTATCTGTGAAAGATATAGATAAAGTGGTTGATCCTATTATAAAAAAAGAAATAAATAGTCATAGAAATAGAAATGAATATAGTTCTATGAAAGAAGCATTTACTGGTGAAGGGTTAAAAGCATTTAATGAAAGTCGCTTTCAGATTAGGAAATCTGAATCATTAAAGCCACCAATTTATAAAGTTAAAATATACTATAATACAAAAGAAGTAAAAGAAAGTTCTTTGCAAAGGTTGTATGATAATAATGAAAAACTTAGTGTAAAGACAGGTGACAACTATCTGTTTTTAGTGATGGAAAAACAAGGTAAGAATAAACTTGAGAAAGAAAGAGTATTTGATATAGTTTCCTTATATGATGCTACAAGCATTGCTAATAACGAATGGAAAAATCAAACTGAAGATTTTAAGAAGAAAATATTCGATGATTATCTTGTACTTAATAAAGCAGAAAAAGTATTATTCTCTTTACAACAAAATGAGTTAGTATATCTGCCTGAAAATGTTGATGATCCTGTATTAAATATGTCATCTGTAGAATTTAATACCTGGATATCAGATACTATTAATAAAATTAGATTTACTAAACGAATTTATAAGGTTGTAAAGTTCACAGGAAATGATTGTTATTTTATTCCACATAATTATGCTAATACAATAAGTGTTGCTAAAGATTTAAACGAGGAACAAAAGAAAAGTTTAAAAGATAAATATGGAGATAAAGATATTCCTAAAAAAGAAATGAATTTTGTTGAGTATGGTTCATATAGAGACAGTGCACCTGTAGAGGTTAATGAAAATTTCGTGAAAGGATTAATTGATAAATCACACAAAATAAAGCCCTTAAAAATTCAAGAACATTGTATTAAAATAAAAACTGATTGGTTGGGGAATATTAGGTTGTAAGATAGTAGAGAGAGGAAATTGAGTGGTTAGTGAGTGCAACCACTAGAAATACAAATAATAATTTATGAAACGGAGTGATTTTTTGAAAAGGTTGATTGGAGTTGCAGGTTTTGGGATGTTTAATTTGCAAGCTATTATACCTAAAAGAAGGATTTATCTTCAACAATTTTTTGTTGCTGGTTTCAGACATTATAAAGGTATGGAACTTCTGGAATTTATGCATCCTAATGATTTGCTGGAACTAAAAAGGGAACCTGAAAATGAGTTTGATAAAAATGCTGTGGCGCTCTACTGGCAACAAGAAAAAATAGGCTTTGTACCTGCTGAAATGAACGAACTTCTGGCAAGACTGATAGATGCTAAAGCATTGCCATTACTGGGAATGATAACACATTTGAATAACCATGTAAAGCCCTGGGAGAATGTGGCTGTTGCTATTTATTTTGTACAAGATGATAGTTTTGATATACCTCAACATGCTCAATATCTTGAAAGAATAGAGCAACCTGAGTATACCAGTTCGGTTAAAAAAGAAGATTTATTTAAAGAAGTTTTTGATGAATATAATGGTATTGTAGATATTGGCAATATAGAAATTCCTGATATTAAAAAGTATTTTGAAAAACATTATTCGGATAAAAAATATGAGGTAATTTATAATCATAAGTCATATGCTAATATTACTACCAATGATATTTATACTTATATGTATAATGTAAAACCGATTAAATCTGTTTTGTCGGATAAAGGAGGAAAGTATGTGCTGTTTGAGTTTGTGGCTTAAATACAAATTATGAATTATAAATTATGAATTGATAATACAAATACAGGGTAGTAATTATGAAAGATGAAGAAAAGAAAATAGTTGAGGAACCTGCGGTTGGGTATGGAAAAAGAAGAATACAGGCTTTTGGGTCATTTGAAGAAATGAATGAGGCTGATGCTAAAGCTATGGCCGGAATTTCGGGGGTACAGCATCTGGCAAATGCTACTCTTTTAACAAAGAGGATATATGCTGCAGAACTGAGAATGCCGATGCATAAGAAAATACAATTTAAATAAACAGTATGAACATTTTTGTAGAGGAACATCAGGAATTGCTAATTGCATTACTCAATAATGATGTAAAGTTTATGCTGATAGGCGGCTATGCTGTAATATATTATGGTTATGAAAGAACAACAGGTGATATGGATATATGGCTGGAACCTGATAATAATAACCGTAAAAAACTATTGAAAGCCTTAACTGAATTTGGAATAGAAGATGAAGACCTCTTGAAACTTAACGAAACGGATTTAACTAAAGCTCAAGTGTTTTTTATAGGAAGTAATCCGAGACGTATTGATTTTTTGACAAAGGTGAGCGGAATTAGTTTTGAAGAGGCAATACAGGAAGTAAACTATTTTCCTTTGGAAGATAAATCTGTTCCTGTTATTCATTATAATCATTTGTTACTTACTAAAATGACTACCGGCAGATTGAAAGATAAAGCAGATATAGAGGAACTGGAGCGGATAAGGAAATATAAACCCCTAACCCCTAAAGGGGAACTTTAATACTATTGCTGGTTTCGGGGTTACTAGTTGCTGGTAATACAATAAATATTGAGATGATTTGACTATTAAAATAAAGATGTATGGTAAAGCGAACAATTTGCATTGAAAGTCCCTGCCATTTGAAGTGTAGGAATGAGCAACTGGTTCTTAGTTATTCTCATGTAAAGGGAATGGAGAATATGCCAGACAAAACGGTGCCTATTGAAGATATTGGGATGGTAGTATTGGAACATCTGCAAATAACTTTATCGCAATATCTTTTGGATAGATTGGTGGCTAATAATGCTGCTGTGATTACCTGTAACGAAACTAAACATCCCTCTGGGCTATTTTTACCCTTAGAAGGAAACACCTTACAAAGCGAGCGATTTAGGGCACAGATAGATGCTACAGAGCCCTTAAAGAAGCAAATGTGGCAACAGACTGTCAGAGCAAAAATAAATAATCAATCTATGGTACTTTCGCAATGGAAGATCCCCAATAAATTACTTATTAATCTTGCAGATACCGTAAAGAGCGGAGATGCTGACAATAGCGAGGCTGTTGCAGCTGGATACTACTGGAAAAACTTATTTCCACCTGCCTGGGATTTTTATAGAAAGAGAGAAGGACCTCCACCCAACAATTTATTAAACTATGGTTATGCAATACTAAGAGCGACTGTAGCTAGGGCTTTGGTTGGAGCAGGATTGCTACCTACCTTAGGAATTTTTCATAGAAACCGATATAATGCTTATTGCCTTGCTGATGACATAATGGAACCATACCGACCATTTGTGGATGTGATAGTAAGAGGGATAATAGATAAGACATCGGCAGTTGAAGTATTAACCCAAGAATTTAAGGTACAACTATTAAAGTTG
>Ga0007873_1000383_pt1 | contig 11519 bp, 11 predicted proteins | sample CryBogCBH26May08_FD_71228 | JGI IMG/M metagenome (GOLD analysis project Ga0007873, IMG submission 71228) | Freshwater microbial communities from Crystal Bog, Wisconsin, USA - CBH26May08 | ecosystem: Environmental > Aquatic > Freshwater > Lake | place: Crystal Bog, Wisconsin, USA | collected...
CCCTAAGTAGGTTCCCCTAAGTAGGTTCCCCTAAGTAGGTTCCCCTAAGTAGGTTCCCCTAAGTAGGTTCCCCTAAGTAGGTTCCCCTAAGTAGGTTCCCCTAACCCTAATTTGATATCTATCATATATAAAAATGACAACCACCACCATCGCAGAAAACAGCGAAATTCATGATATAAGACTCGAACCCGCCTTTTGTGGCATTTCCTTTTCAAAATATAAAAAGACCGAAGTCCGCGCGGCCCTCATCGATAATATGCAAAAGGGCAAAATAGAACCGGCCTGTTATTGGGCCGCCGAACTCGTGGCCGCAGGCCACTATATGGAGTTATGGGAAATCATTTTGAACTATATCGGCAAATATATCCATTTAGGCAATCCAAAAATCGTCATATACTTGGAAATGCGATATGAGATCTTCCGCAACATCATCGCCCAAGGCCATCATTTATCCGAACTCGACCTCCGCAATAATAAACGCATCCGCCAATTATTCGCAGAAATGATAAGCGTCCTTGTAGTGTCCAATAAAAAGCATAGTTTCGAGGCCATCAAAATCAACCGCATAGAGGAATTCGATATGACCCAAATGACAGAAAGACTCAAAGCCCCCTCCGTCACATATGCCGAGGGCATTTTCAAGAAAGAGGATCCCAAAGAACTCTATATCGCCATCAACGAATTCGCCTATAATATTTCGCCAGAACGACGGCATATGCTGACCGCCTGTTATTGGATAGAATGGGTCATCGAATTCGACCAGATATGTAAAAAAAGGAAAGAACCCGTTTTATGTGACAAGAGAACCGAACTCCGCGTAGAGAATAAAATGCAAAGGGATATTATTTGGCTGATATGGGATACGCTTTTGTCATATACATCTCGTTTGGCAAATCCTTTCATAGAAAAGTTGATGAATTCTCTTTTGAATCTTTTTTGTATCAAATATACGACGGCGGCATGTAAACGCCGGCGGTATTTATTATATTTTGCGGTGGCTTTATTGACGGAACCGGTACCGACGGATATAGAGGTCGTTTCGAAAAAGGAGGTCATACAGAATGTTCTCGATAAAATCGACGGCATATATTGTCAAATAAAAAAGAATGAAGAATCGCCGAATACGGAATATTTATATTCGAATTTGGAGAAACGAAGCGCGTTTAATGAATCTTTGAAGAAAATGGAAATTCTGGGGTCGTTAGATAAGTTCTAAAAGAACGAAGGCGTCCTAAGAGAACAAAGGCGTCTGTCTAAATTGTGAATCACAATTGTGATTTATGTGACCATGATTCAAGCGCGATTTTAGAGTAAGAACGATGTCATATAAAAGAATATATTAGAGAAGTAAACGATGCCCTATTTTTATAAACCCAACGACGTCAATCTCCTTTTTATCCATATCCCGAAAACGGGCGGCACCAGTATCGAGCAATATTTGTCAGATAAATATAATATTCCACTCGACCAGCATTCGTTATTCCATTCTACCCCGGTATTCCATTCTACCCCGGTATTCCATTCTACCCCGGTATTCCATTATATGTCAGGCATCTCCCTACAACATTATACCTACGAGAACATCATATATCATCCCCAAATCCGTCTAGTCGAAGGATACGAAACATTCACAATTGTCAGGAACCCTTATTACCGTCTAGTAAGCGACCTTTTTTTCCTAGGTCTCGCGAATAAATATATGTCGCCCGTGGAAATATACAATATAATCGAGAACCAATATCAAGCCGCGGCATATGATAACCACGCGAGACCACAATATGAGTTCATCTATGATATGTCCAATAATACTCTATATGACCATATTTATGTTCTCAAAACGGAGGCATTGAAGGAAGAGGTGGCCGCGTTAGGATATACCGATTTCGATGTTTATACGAATAAGGGTCCTATAGAAAATCATATGGACTATTTGAACGCGGATTCTATCGAATATATAAACCGGGCATATGCGCGGGATTTCGAATTTTTCGACTATGAAATGTTATCGCCGGAACTCACATATAAAATGGTCATATAGTATATAATGAGTAAAAACCCAAAAGTAATAGGAGAGGGGTCATACGGTTGTATCCATCGGCCCAGTCTCACGTGTAAGAATAAAAAAATATCCTATAAGAAAAAAGTATCCAAGGTTCTTTTAAAACGGCATGCTTTGAAAGAAATGCATCAATATCTACGTATTGCACGGGCAGATAAAAAATCCCATTTTTATTTAGGCAAACCGGTAGAATGCACCATATCAGAAACAAAGAAAAACCTGGATGCCATAAAAGGGTGCGATGAGTCCGATAATATAATAGAAAATATAGACGACTATTCCCTTTTAGTGATGCCTGATGGGGGCATAGACATAGAGGCCTATGTGACAAAAATAAAACATATGCATAAGGGCCCCGAAATGGACCATCGGCTACGCTTTTTCTGGACCGAATTTTTACGCATGTTTGAGGGATGTGAATTATTTTTGAAACATAATATTATCAATCATGATATAAAACCCCAAAATATTCTATATGACGAACCGAATAGACGGATGAATTTTATTGATTTTGGGCTGATGCAGTCATATAAAAAGGTTGTATTGAAATCGAAACATTCGGATTATTGGCTCGGGAAACACGCACATTGGTCATATCCATTAGAAATCCAATTTCTAAATAAAACCAAATACGATGAATTTGCGAAAAAAACGGAAGGGGAAAAAACGAATTTTTATTCTAAAATTATAGACAATATTAATTCTGGTAAAAAATCATATAATTCAGAATCGATTAAAACGTTGTTCTCGTATATCACACCTCGTAAAAATAGTAAAGACTTTATGAATATATATTTCAACGATTTTTTACATATGTTAACGATTGATGTTACGAATAGGTCATATAGTGTATTTGTCCGGAAATTATTAGATACGATTGATCTATATGGGATTGGGTTTACTCTTTTATTCGCCGCGAATTCTTTGCGTCATTTAATAGACGAACCTTTTTATAACGAGTTAGCCAATTTTTCATATAAATTGATTACGCCTAGATTATACGAAAGGTATACCGCGGCCGAAGCGACTGTCAAATATAGGGAAATATTGAGAACAAGACACGGGAAATCGAAAACAATGAAAAAAAATAGTTGGAATATAATGAAAAAATCGCTAAAAATATCATCTAGGGATAAGCGTAATATTATAAATCGAGATAGTAATACCGAGGTCATATAAAATCTATTCGATGGGGTCTCTTATTCGATGGGTCTTTTATTCGAGGGGTCTTTTATTCGATGGGTCTTTTATTCGATATTTCTTTTATTCGATATTTCTCTTTTGATAAAATTGATTGACTTTTTTTAATCTGAATCGTTGATAATTGCCCCTCGAAAGAGAATATAAAATTACGAACGAACAAACAAACGAACCCTAAAATGTCTTGCTCATTTTGCCATTTTGCCGGACATAAAGTCACCACTTGTCAGTCCACGGTTTTATTGGACATTATGACTGAACTCAGAACTAAAGTAGAGGAACAGAAAAAAAGTTGCATAACAACACTCACTGCAAACCCCGAATATTTATTCAACACGTTGAATGTACGTTCGACGAGTATGTTGAAAGGAATTGCGGCCAAGTGTGGAATTAGAATCAGGAAAAACACTCGTAGAACACTTATGTGTTTGATTATAATGAATTTGTATTACAATAATACTCCTGCCGGTAGAACGATTCAAGAAATTTTATTCTTTCAACATCTAAACCGTGTGGTTCGCGAAACAGAATTGATGCAATCATTGACTCATTATAAAAATGAGTGTTCCCGTTATCGACGCGCAATCTGCGTCGAGATACTGAATTATAATATTGAATGCATGAGGAGAGAGGGCGAGGCATTTATGCATCAACTGGTTCAAGATTCGCATATCTCACTAATGATGCGTATACAGAGACACCCGGATACATGGATTCCGCGAACATTCGGTATGTTTGTTACCGAACAACATGTTCGACTCCATATGCCCCGTCTTTTCGACTACATTAATGAGATGGATGATTTATTGATTGAGAACTTGATTAGCTCTTTCCAAAATGAGGAGGAGGCGGAGGAAGGAGAGGTAAGGGAAGAAAGACGACAATTCACAGATGTCGTTCTGAGACAAAAATTGACCATACATTGCGAATACAAAGCGGATGCAGTATGCGAAGAAACTGCAGAAGAATGCATTATTTGCTGCGATAATGTAAAATGCAATACAGTTCTGAATTGCGGACATATGTTTTGCATCGTCTGTACAACAACGACTTTGGAAATGACGACGAAGGACCACCGTATGAAGGCGAAATGTTCGGCTTGTCGCGCGGAAATCAAGAATATTTGCTGCACGGACTTTGAAAAAATTAATAAACTTTCTGAATATCTTGCGTGAAATTGTCATATAGGTTTAGTTTAATTTGATTTGATTGTTTGATTTGATAAATTTAATTTAATAAAAAGAAAAGGGAACCAAACCCTTTTTTATATGACAACACCACCCCTGAACGACAAATAATGAAATGTCATATAGAGAATATGACCACACCACCCCCCTGAATAACAAATAATGAATGTCATATAGAGAATATTTCTATATGACCACACCGGCAGAGACAATACTAATAATAATAATAATAATAATAATAATAATAATAATAAAAGATAAAAAGGAGGGGTTCGGGGAACCATTGGTTCCCTGATTAGAACGCAGACCCGAAAGCACCGCCAAGCACAGTATTTGCTGCCATTGGTCCCATATAAGAATCCATTATAGGAGAACCACCTCCTGTCCCTGACCCCCGCATCATTGTATCATACGTGTTATTCGGCGGTTTATTTGTCGCAACTGGCGCCGGTGGGAACATATCGGTTTGCATAAAACTATTATCTATATGGTCTGCTTGACTTGGCATATGTTGAGACATCGGTGCCCGCGTAGCCACTTTCTTAGAGGAGGAAGACCCGCCGCCGCTACTACTATATGACGTACCTTCCCATAAGTCATATATACGGTCTACGATAATATTGACTTTAATCCCCAATTTTGTCTGGATACTGAGAACCAATATCAAGAATGCCAAGATAACATTCGTCAATATTAGGTTCTCGTATTTGAATCCACTATAGGATGGAATATAAGTAATCATTCGATGAATCAAGATAATTCCGCAAAACATAATGACGATTTGAATAAATATTTCGGCTAAAAGTTCCAAACTCGAATTATCGGGGTCTGCTTCAGGAATGAATCGCGAAATCAATTTATTCAGTATCACAATCGGAATAATACCCAATATAGAATATTGGATAACATTTAGTAATTCGGCTTTTCCTTCTTCCGAAGTTGAGAACACATGGTTGAAAAATGTTTTTTTATATGGTTCTCGGGTTTCTTGTAATATATCCATTCGTATATAGCAATAGTTAGAAATAAAATATGCGTTAAAAAGAGTATAGAAATATAAATTTATCATATAAATGAGTGCTGTTAATGCTGCCCGTAAAAGAAGAGCCGGTGCTTTACCTGCGGAACCTGTGCGTAATACACCTATGATGCAATCAAACCAACAACAATCTCAACAACAACAACCTCCTATTCCTCAACAAAAGATGGGTCTTACATTACCAGAGGTCATTGCTTTAGTAGATAAGCGATTAGTTACTCTGGAAAAATTCATGAATGAAACGAAATCGCAACCGCAACTACAAGAAAGCGAATCCGTGCGAGAACCTAAAATCAGATTCGAATCCGAAAACGACGAATCTTCGGCATTCAACGACGAAATCATCGAGGAATTCAATAGCCGTTTTTTATTATTAACCGAAGAAATGACGGCATTGAAAGATATTATACTCAATCTACAGTCATATACAATGAGTGTGAATAAAGTATTAATGGAAGAAAGAATACAAATTATATCCGATTTAGGAAGTATTGTTGTAGGGGATGATGAAAGAGAGGAAAGAGACGAAGACACACAACATAGTAATGAATGTGTAGATGGAGTCACAGAAGAAGAAACATTTGGCGGTCCTGTAAATGACGATTTAACGGTTACGATTAACGAAACAATCCCGGACGTCGACGAAAACGGAATGACAAAATACGGCATTCCTATTCCACAAAAAATTCCGAGATATTAGAATTCGTATAAAAGAGGGAAAAAGGTAATAAAAATTCGGTCATATAAATATAAATTAATCGATTTATATTTATAATGTCTGCAAATTTGAAAGAAGAATTAGATAATTTGCAAAAACAATTCTATGAAGAAAACGGGAAAAACACGTTTTTCAAAAGTAAGCAAAAAACAGAATGTGCCAAAATGATTTGTTCAAAATATTCATTCACCGATTTAATGGCAAATACGATTTATCAAATAGGTTTGTCAAATAGAGTATTTATTGATTATACCATTTTCAAACTTTTTGCGAATGCCGATAATTATAAAGAAATTATTTATTATGTGTTCTCTCTTTTTCGTAAAGTACTGGAGTCGTATGATAATTACGAAGTTCATATAAATCTGGATAGTTTCACTGTGACCGCCGCGGAACGTTATAAAGATATTATCAAATTATATTGCGACGAATCTGCGAAAAATGGCACGCATTTTATTGATACCCTTACATTTATGAAATTATATAATCTACCTTCTGTATTAGAAATGATTACTAAAATCATAAAACCGGTGATTAACGCGGATGCATATAGTAAGATGGTATTGTTATCAAAAGAAGAGAGCAGAGCCGGAATATCAGAACTCATGAATTGAATCGTAAGTAAAAATCAGATAAAGGGTTTTGTCATATAGATTGTATTATGAAGATTGTTTTATCCGCCAAAGCCGATATTTTCGCGAGTATTTTTCAGAATGTCAAGAATTTTTCGGATCATATAAATATTGATTTTAACGCAGAACGATTATATTTCCAGACGATGGATAGTTCGCATGTATCGATTGTCGAATTGACCATTCCTGCCGCGTGGTTTGATATATACGAGTGTTCAGAGACGATATCTATTGGTGTTAGTGCGGGAATTGTAGGGAAAATATTGAGTCTGAAAGATAAAACGCAGTTATTGGAATTAGAGGTGAATGACGATAAGTTATTAATACATTTTGTGAATAGACCTATAGTAGATAATGCCGCGACTACGACGACGGGTGCCGCGACTACGACAAGTGCTGCGACCACTACTACCGCCGCAATTTTCGAAAAACATTTTGAAATTCCCCTCATTGATATCGACTCACAAGGATTATCTATCCCAGAAATCGAATATCAAGCAGAATTCAGTTTATCCTCCGCTTATTTCGCGGATATGATTAATCAACTCAAAATATTTGGCGATACGATGGAAATCGAATGTAGCGAGGAAAATATCACCCTATATTCGAAAACCCAAGAAAACGGGAAAATGTCGGTTGATATCAAAATCGATAATTTGACGAGTTTCGCGATTGAGGAAGCCGCAAAGCTTAAATTGTCATATAGTTTGAATTATTTACATCTTATTTGCGCCTTCCATCGCCTATCGAAGTATGTAGAAGTGAAATTATGCAATGAATATCCGCTACAAGTCGCATATTCTCTAGGCCAGGACGCAGTATTGGCCCTTTATTTGGCCCCGAAAGTCGATGAAAATTCGTAGAAAATCCCCGGGTTATCTTTTTATATTTTTTCATATTATATCATATCATAATGCAGCGGGGAAAACCAGATATTTTTTCGTAGGATAAATAGTCATATAAAAAGATTGTTCTTTTTATATTATGTCGATGACAGAAGATGTCCCCCGTTTTTATCTTATGCAAGATATAATGCCAGATATTCTCAATAAACTAGAATTATGGGCGACATTTTCAGTTTTGAATCAATCCAAATATAAGATGAAAATTTTTATTACATCCATCCCTTATTTACGCGAAATATCACGGAATTTGGATTTATCCCAAGAATTGCCATATGAATGTCTCGTAGATTTAATAGCAGAAAAGTATTATGACCGATTTTATATGACCGATTTACCTTCGCGATATAAAGATCGATTGAACGAGTTTAATCAATTCCTAACAGAGAATTCACTTATGCTCAATCCTTTGACCATGATTTCCTTATTAAAAAAGAAGGGCATACGTAATTTCCAATATATGTTTGGGAACGCGATTTCAATGACAGATATTATTTGTATGTCAGATAATTCGATGAAACATTTTCCTATAAACATATCACATGTAATTTCTTCAATCGTCGACGATTTTGCAACTTATATTTCGGAAAATTTCAATGGCGGATATTCGTTTGAAAGGGCATATGACGAAGCACAATATTATTTATATCGCAATGCCTATCATAAAGATTTCGCCAATTTTATTCATTTATATTACAGAATACAAAAAGATATATTTGACTTTACAAATCACATTGTAAATTCAATGAACGAGAATATTATAGAAGATTCACTCTACGACGAGAATATTATAGAAGATTCACTCTCCGACGTACTTGTATCGCAAGATATCAATGTAAATATTCTATATGACAAAGACTTGATTTTAATAGATGAATGTTATATATGTAGTAATGCACAGGTCAATATACAGTTGAAATGTATGCATACTTTATGTGACCATTGTATAGATAGTATGATTCAAACCGTAAAGTCAGATAGAAGAAAATGTTTGAGATGTCCGTTTTGTAAAGCCGATATAAAAGATATAGTCACGAATATCGAGAACAAAGTCACATAAAATTGATTCGCTTTTTTCATATAAATATAAAAGCATTAACTCCCCCTATAAAATGCTGTCAATTGAAGAATATTCCCTTTCCGCCCGCGAACTACGCCAGACCCGACGTAATCTAAAAAAAGAAAATAAAAAAGTGGAAATGATATCCGATGTTCCTGTTGTTATTGTTCCCGATTTGAAAGTAGAAGAGGATGAAGACGAAATGATATCTCGCGAATATTGTATGAAAGAAAATACTCGCCGGATTAAGCGTTCACATGAAAAGAAAGAGAAGAAGAAATGCGCAAAAGAAGAAGTCATAATTGAAGCCGCCGCCGCCACTAGACGACCTTTGATGCCCGAAAAGAAGGACAATACCAGACGTGGTCGTAGAGAGAATTTAGCACCTGAGAAGTCAGATAAACATGTCTCTTTCGAAGAAGTTGATATGGGATTAAAACCATTTCGTGTACCATCGGGCCGATTTGTCACCGGCCGATTTTCCAAAGAGAAAAAAGTCGCGAATGAAGCCACGGTGACAAAGACAATGTTGCTCCGCAAACGAAATGCAATTGTGGTGGATTACTACGAATCCAACGACGAGGATGAAGAAGATGATGACGACAAAGACGAAGACTATGAAGAAGAAGAAGAAGATATGGAATTTCAAAAACGTAGACGTGTGAAGTAGATATTAGAGATTTAATTTTAATTTTAATTTAATTTTGATTTATAAAAGATAAGAAGTAATCCTTTTTTTCACATGCGTTTGCGATTGTCCTATAAAATACCATGAAAATGCAAATCATGGATACATTCACATTCTTTATTATTTTCATGATCATTCTTTTTTTATATGTCCATATTATTGCCCAATATAAAAAAAGCGAGGATTTAGAAATATATGAAATGGATTATACACAAGGATTACAAGAAATATGCGATTTGAAACAACCCTTGCTTTTCCGATTTACGGCAGAGAATCCCATTACATTCGAGAACTTGTCATATAAAAATGATGTTCGGGTATATTCCACCGCCGCCGCAGGCGGCGACCCCGCCTCCTATGTTCTCCTACCTTTCACCCAATTCCAGAATTTAGTCGCCACCACCGCCCGACCGCATTACTATACGGAGAATAATCGCGATTTCATTGATGAAGTCGGTCTTTATAATACTTTTCGAGAACTTGACCCCTTCTTGAAACCGTATTATACGGCCCAAACCATATACGATATTTGGGCGGGGGGTCCACTCGTCACGACGCCGCTACGGTATCATATAAACTATCGGCAATATCTCTATGTGACAAGTGGGAAAATCCATGTGAAAATGACGCCTTATAAGAGTCGGAAATATTTATATCCGATAGATGATTACGAGAACTTCGATTTCCGTTCGCCCGTGAATCCTTTCGCCGTCCAAGCCGAATATATGCATGATATGGATAAAATAAAGTTTCTAGAATTCGACGTACATGCCGGTTTTATTTTATATTTGCCGCCGTATTGGTGGTATTCGATCCAGTATGCGGCGGATAGGAAAGATACTGTGGTGATGAGTGTCATATATAATAGTACGATGAATATTTTGGCGAATGCGCCGTCAATCGCCCGCTATTATATGCAGTTACATAATACGAAAAATATTATTTTAAAGACGATAGGTTCTCAATCGCTCGATAAGGAAGGGGAACAAAATGAACAAAGGGAAAGAGGAGAACAAAGGGAAAAGGAAGAAACGAGTGAAAAGAGTCATATAGAATTATTCTCTACGGTGCCTTCGGCACCTCTACCTTCCGATGAGAAGGACGATATTATGGAGAGTATTCGTATGATACAGAAATAAACGTATTTCAAGTTCTCGAAGGTACGCGAAGAAAATAAAAAAAGGAGAGAGGGGATAAGGATGAGGTAGAGGGGGATGAAATAGGGGGCGAGGCAGGGTCATATAGAAATATTCTATATGACCTTTTGTACGGGTATACCGAGACATTTTTTATAAATATCGACACTTTGTTCATCCGGTTCGTATCCGTATTTTTCCAAGAAGGCATCATATAAATCGTCGTCGGGGAAAACGACGGTACCATCTTGTTCGATTTTCCCTTCCATGTTCTCAATACGCCTGGTCCAAAGGGGGGATTTCGCCGCATATTTGAGCCAGTCATTCCGGAATATATCGAGTAGTTCGCATTGTTCTTCGGTTGTCAAATAGATAGATTCTATTTGACAAGTGCAAATGTTTTTCAGGATTCTATATGGCGGTTTATCCGAGATAGGTTCTCGAAGATAGGGTTCGGCTTCTTCGATTTTGGCGGCTAAGAATCTCTTTGATTCCGTTTTTTTCATTTGTTTCTTTTTATATTCGGCGATGAGATTTTTTATGAGAGTTATGAGAACCTGGGGTTCTCGCTTTTTCTTATATTCTTTCCGCTTTTTTTGGGAAAAGAGGGCGAATGCGGATTTTTGGCCGAGAAGTGCGGCTGCCTGGTCACATAGAATATTGATTGGGTCGTCTTCGAATCCGGATGTATAGAGTTCAAAGGACCAAAAGAGAGAATCTTCTATATGACCCCTTTCGATGGATTTTTCGAGGGATAGCATGACGCCGGGTTTGAAATAGAGGCGGGAAGTAAAGACGATATCTTTCATGGTCGAACCCGGATTGGTAAAGACGATATCTTTCATGGTCGAACCCGGATTGGTAAAGACGATATCTTTCATGGTCGAACCCGGATTGG
>Ga0007873_1000384_pt1 | contig 11382 bp, 4 predicted proteins | sample CryBogCBH26May08_FD_71228 | JGI IMG/M metagenome (GOLD analysis project Ga0007873, IMG submission 71228) | Freshwater microbial communities from Crystal Bog, Wisconsin, USA - CBH26May08 | ecosystem: Environmental > Aquatic > Freshwater > Lake | place: Crystal Bog, Wisconsin, USA | collected...
AACAAATCAATGTTCTGAGTACTACCCAAGAGGCTGCTTTGAGCGCAGCTCAAATTGCTGCTCTTACTAATGATGCTGTATCTGGCTTGACCAGCATTCAAATTACTGCGTTAACTACTATCCAAGAGGCTGCTTTGAGCGCAGCTCAAATTGCTGCTCTTACTAATGATGCTGTATCTGGCTTGACCAGCACGCAAATTGCTGGTTTAAGCCCTTTTGAAATTCGCGCTCTGAGTGCAACGGGGGTGTCAGCTTTAACAACCACTCAAATTGGTTATCTTAGTGCCGCTCAGGTTTGGGAATTAAGTGGCCCACAGCTTTCTGCATTTACAAATTCTCAATTCGCCACCCTTAATCCAGTGCAATTTGGAGAATTGAATCCTTCGGCAATTGGTGCAATACAGTCTGCATTGTGGAGCCTGTTGAGCACCTCTCAAGCCAGCCGCATGAGTATTTCTCAAATTAAGGCGCTGTCTATTGATTCGATCAACCATATTCCATCGAGTGCTTTATCCATTATTAACCAGACCCAAAGCAATAATCTCTTTGGTGAGATCTATATTGATACGATCACCGAAAAACCAAAATATCAGGTTTGGTGGAGTATGCCCAATGACTATTGGGGCACTTTTGATGATTATTTGCAGGCCCTGACAACAGTCTATAGTTATGACGGCCCAGAAGATCACCTTGTTGATGACCTGGGTAACGAGTATAACTACAAAAATCTTAATGCAGCCCTACATAGCAATACAACCAGCTTTATCTCTTTATTGAGAAAAAAGATTGCCCAAGTTAGTCAGTATGGCGATAATCAAATGATTTGGTCCAGCCTGTCAGCTAGCGTTTTGACAAATGCTATTAATCAGGTGGGTATTGACGCCCTCAACAAAGCGGGCTTATTTAGCCCTCAAATATTGGGCAGCTTGAGGGCGGAAGCTCTAAATGGGATGAAAGCTGATTTTCTCTCTAGCATCCTCAATGCAGCCAATGATTCGAAAGGTAGCCTTTTTTCATCTGAATTAATTTCCGGTTTAAGAGGTGATACCCTGACTCAATTTTTAAATTGGTGGGGTAATCATGGCTACTCTATTCCATCTGCTGTGCTTAATGAACTTGATGGCAGTCAAGTCTCCCTTATTGACGGTAGCATTTTTGCAGAGGTCGATTTGGTAAGCGATATTAGTTCAACTATTATCGGGTTTATGAGTGCCCAGCAAATTAAGGCTCAAAATACTTCTTGGCTATTTGGTTTGCTGCCTGATCAAGTTGCCTCGATTTCAGTGGACCAATTTTCTGCGTTAGGAGATAAGGTTGCATCCTTTAGATCTGACGCCATTGCTAGCCTTACCTCAGAGCAGTTAGGGGTAATGTCCATCGCTCAATTTAACGCTTTAGATTCCTCCTCGGCAACAAGTAATATCATTATGGATGAGAGTGCTTTTCTTGCCGCCTCTGTATGGAATTCCATGAGTGCCGCTCAGATACAATCAATTTCAACGGCTCATATTGCTTTTTTGTCCACAGCAACAGATGAAGATGTAGGGACAATCGTTGCTTTGAGTTCTAGAGCTATTGCGGGCTTGAGTACATCTCAAATATGGAGTATGTCTACTACTCAGTTATCTTGTATTTCGCCGGGCGCTCTTGTTGGCATTAGTCAGCAAGATCTCGCTGGTATGACGCTAGATCAATTTAATGCCTTGAGCACTGACCCATATCTTATTAGCGCGGGAATAGAAACAATCAATGGCACTTGCTTGGCCAATATGGATGCCGAACAAATTCAATCTATTTCTGTCGAAGACATGAGCAACTTTCAGGCCGAAACAATTGGAAATCTTTCAACGAAACAAATGATGGCGTTAACGTGGCAGCAGGCCTTAAATTTGACTCTTCCTCAGGTATTGGCCTTATGTGCAAACCTTGGTGATTCGATTCTGCCCGAAAGTTCGTCATTCGCATTACCAATGACTTCGGCAACCAAGGTTACAAATCAATTACCAGTTATACCTCTATCCGTAATGACTTATGATGACTACAAAAATCTTAATTATGCTCAAATAAGTTCTCTTACATCAAATTCTGTATGGGGAATTAATGTTTCCGCCCTAAGTATGCTTCAGGTGAGAATGTTATCTAGTTTGCAAATAAATGCTCTTAACCCTGTTCAATTTTCTGAATTTAGTATTTTTGATTTAAATAAATTTTCGGCCCAACAGTTAAGCTGGCTAAACCAAAGCCAACTCTTGTATCTTAAAATGAGCGATGATGGCGGTCTCCTTAGTCAATGGAAAAACATCCTAGCTAAAAATAACTTTGTTATTAATTCTGAGCAGCAGGCAATTCTTTTGCCGGAGGCGCCGGACTTTTCCATATTGGGGATGCGGACAGTTCTTAATAAGTATTTATATACAATTCCAAATGTAATTAGATCTGGTCTTGGGTACTTTTACTTAGACAGTTTAAATGAAGTAAAAATGCAGGCCAAACTGAAAAGTCTTTATCAGTCATCGGTTGGAGTTGTAAGAACATTTGCTCAGGCGACCTACGGACAAATGTTTCCTGACGAAATTAAGGCTGTGGGAGCTGCGGGAGTAGTGCGAAGAGTTGATAGAGCGCTAGCTGCAAATGAGGATGCGGTCAAACAACTTACGGACGCGCGTGCTATGGGTCAGTTTTTCCGCGCCTGTGGCATTGTGCAAGCGGGATTTTTTATCGATGGATTGGCCTATCAGTTTGCTCAAGATGAAAAGAATCATCAGCAAGCCGCGCTAGCTTTGGATACCATTCAAATGTTAAGTTTAGTTGCGAGTGTTTTGCAAGTTCCTGCATCTGTTTTAATTACGGCCGGGTTTTATAGTTACTCAGAGGGCTTTAATAATGGGTTAATGAAGTTTATGATCCAGAAAAAAGCAAAAGCGATGTCGGATATTACCGGCGAAAAAATGGGCTGGGACGACTTGGTAAAGATCCAAATACTAAGTTCGTTGGATTATCAGAGTTATTTAGAGGACAGCGATCCCCAGGCGTATCAAAAGGCACGTCAAGATGCGATCGCTGGCGGTACTTATTGGACTGCGAAAGATTTCAATTGGAAGGTAGGCAATGCTGCAGATCCGCTCGGCACATATTATTTAGAATATTTAAATTCCTTAAATGTAGACCAAATAAATAGTTTACGAAATCAAGTGGTCTCGGGCATCGATTTAAATCAATTGGATCAGGAATATGCGGGTGCGAAAGATGCTGCTCAAAAAGGTGGAGGCACCCTATTAACGAATACCCTTCCAAAATACTTGCTCCAACTGCAGATCTCCAGTTTCTCATTTTCTGATGTATTTCAAGCTATTAAAGATAAAACGTTCGTATTCACTACGACGGCCTTGCCTGCCAATCTCCCCCTAGATAGAGTGACTCTTGGAGTTGGATGGGCAACAACCAATGATTTGTCATTTAAGGTTGCCCTCAAATCCTTCTTAAAAAGCTATAGCCCCGATCCTGGCTGGACAACGCGTGTTGCAAAAGGGGGCGGCGTTTTTTTCCTCGCCAATATTTTAGGCGTAGCCTCAGGAATAGCTAGTTTGGTTACAACTAAGCAGGCCGATCAAGCCGGCCTGGCTTTAAATACCTTGGGTACCTTAGGCGCTATGGGTTCCTTAGTCTCTGATTTGACCGCTACTGTTTATGGCGAAAATATCGCATCCAAACTTACCTACCTTGATGCGGCTTCTAGAGTAATGGGGCCTGCCCAGATAATTATGTTGGCTGCAACCTTAGGTATGCAAATTGATTCAGCATACATAGCTTACCAAGCTTCTTATAAATCAATGGGTGACCAAGTAGCATTCTACGGTACGATTGCTGAAGATTTGACTATAGTAGCAATTGTGACGCTTTCAATGGCGGAAGGCGGACCTATTGGAATGATTGCAGCTGTTGTTGCGACAATTCTTTTGCCTAATTTTGTGGCGATTGGTACAGCCATAAAATTGAATCAAGAATGGAATGATCTACAGGATCAGCAGCGTTTCGCTATGGCAACAGTCTGTAAGATGTTATATGACTGCGCTGTAATTGAGGCAATACCTATAGCAAATTGGACGGCAACTGCAGTGGTAAAGGACACTATGCAGAATATCCATAACTACATGACAGTGGATCGCTGGAAACAGGCTCTTGAGGAGGACTTTGACTATGGAATGACTCAACAAGACGGGCTAAATCTGCTTGCAACCCTCAAGAATGCCATTTACAAGAATAACAGCGATGCCAAAGATAATATAACTTGTAGTGGTGTGACCTTCATCTCTGAGGGGGTGGCCAATAGCGAAGATTATTGGGTGACAAATAAACTTTTTGGGGGGTTTAGCACCAATGCCTACAATTTAACTTACGCTAACATTTTGAATGTTGACTCTCACTCTACTGCTGGTGTGAGCGATGCTGATCAAAGCTCATATTTGTGGAACCAATATGTGGACTGGACTGGTGGAGTAGCTGGAATCCAGCCAATTCTTTTGCAATATACTGGTACGGAAAAGCGAACCGTGCAGGTTGAGGGGCAATTTAATACCGCCGGGTTCATGGAGATAGATGCGAGCTTGTCATCACAAAGTCTTTCATTTTCCATCGAAAGTTTCAGTGATATAGTTATCGATGGCGGCTCTGGCAACAATACTTATTTAATCAATGTTTTGCCATTGGAATACTATCCAAAAATTAAAATAATAAGCCTCCCCACAAGTAAGTCAGACGTTGTTGTATTTCAATCTAGCATCTCCTGTTTAGATAATGGGTTGGTTCACATCGATATGAATGACTTTAGCCCCGGAATGTTGGTGGTTGGAACAAAAGACTTAAATAATATAGTCGCAGGCACAACTTCAAACCAAGTTTATAGTTTTAATAGCGATAAAAATGCGTTAGGGGGCTTCGATACCGTAACCATGACTGGCGGTATGGCTGAGGTGTCGGTGAACGGTTTAGGCGAGACTGTTACTCTTGGTGGCGGCAATAATCTTTTAGAGGTGTATCTTGGGGTGGCGGTAAATACAAAAAAATCTAAAGCTTTTTTTGATGGAGGATCAGCGGTTAATCCTATTTACAAATATATAAATACCGATGCTGCAGGCCATAAGGCTGGAACTACATTTGCTGCGCAACAGCTTGGCTACAATCAATCGGGAAACCCATTTACGGACGCTGATTACGCAAATCTACAACTTCAGTCATCGGGGGAGAATACGATTAACTTTTCTCATTCAATATTTGGGCTAAACTTTTCTTTAAATGGCTCTATTCTTTCCAATACTGCTTATCAAGTAGTTGCGACAACGGGTGGCGATGGGGCTACTTTTAAAAACTTTTCCAATATTGTCGGATCCAACTTTGGGGATGTATTTGATATTCATGGCGTTAGTAATCTTGACCAGATATATTTGGGCAAATCTGCAAATATGGTTAATGTAACTGACTCCAAAAATTTGTCATTGGTGTATGGCGGGGCTGGTGGAGACATGATTAATGAGTTCACTATCACCAATTCAAGCATTGGTATTACTGGCTCGGGTGGCGAGGGGGAGATTCACTTATTAGGAGGCTCCTCTTTATTAGCTGGCTTATGCGGAGATCATGACTCAATATCCACGGACGACAGGTCTGCCAATACAGTAGCCATTACTACTGGTAACGGCTATCACGTTTTAAGTCTTGGTGATGAGGCTGGAGGCAAAATAAACTTGAGCCCGAATTACTCTGGAAATATGACGATGCTGGTAGATTCAAACGATGGAACCCGCACCGATCCATTATTTAATGGTGCGGGCACAATCACCTCTTTGGGCTCTACAATACTTATTAATCTTGGTGTTTTCGCAACTTACTTTAACTTTAATTACAGCTCAGATTCTAATCGAGCTCAATTTCAAAGTATTGATGGATTATGCAACGAATTTGACTACTATTTAAAAGACAATTCCCCCCTCTGGGATGCTAAAACTGGGGTATTGAGTTTTGCCAACTTAAGTCATATTCTCATTGACTTAGACGATAGTAATGGGGGGGTTGTTGGGGATATCGCATTGAGTAGTGTGTTGAAGTATTACGAAGAAATACTGGCCTTTTCAACTGCCTCCATCGCACCCAAAGACTCCGATAATTTGGTTAATTTTCAAGACATCGTAGACCAAGCATATGTCTACGCTAATGGATTGCCGGTGACTCAGACTGGAGTTCTGTCTCAAAGCAATGGGGTGATAAGAGATCTTGGTGGTGCGTTTGCTATTTCGGGTAACGGTAATGCTATTTATCTGGTTGGTGGATCTGGCGCTAATGTAACTGTATCTGGAGATATGAATGAAGTTCACGGCAACTACGGCAATACAACCACAATAAGTCATTTGAACTCGATGCACACGACATTTGTATATGGTGGCGGAGCTATTATTGATGCTACAGATGCAGGCCAAAATGGTAATGCTGTTATTAATATTGAAAATGGTGATGCAACTGTATATGCAAAGGGGCTTTCCGATGTTGTAAACGTTAAAACTTCTGCAAGTGCAACAATAATGGGGGATAAGATTACTTCTAATCTGCAAAAAGGAGCTGTTGCCCATATATTCGGCTATCAGAATAATCTTACAGCTGATCAAAACGTTTCATGCGATTTGACTGGGCATTCGTGCAGCATAAATGGAGATGTGAATGATATTTTTTATATCTATGGCGCATACAATACAATTATTTTTACAAATGGACTGCAATATGTAACTAACGAAACACATAATAGCGTTATGGTAGCCATGACCGCTAGTGGGCAATTGCTCACCCAGGACATTACATCTTTTACGGCGGCGGGAAGCGTCTCTACTGTAGTAGCAGATCAATTGGCAAAAGATAGTGCCAATTGGCTGGCTGCGAACAGAAGTTAAATTAAGAGATATTTATGCCAATCTTGCGATGATTTGTTTTGCCGGCTAATATATACGCCTTACTCGTGCGAAATTGTCTGATTTTTAGCGCCACTTCAAAAGAGAGCATTTTTGATAATCCTTACCTTAAAAGGGTGTCAAGTATGGCTTAAGGCCAACCCCTCAAACCCGAGGGAATCGTCGCCTTATTGCGCCAATTGATGTTTTAGCTGTCAATAGCAAAACCCCTAGCCCAGGTTTGTTAAAAGGGGGGGTGCTGAAGAGCGAAGCTACCATGTAATCCCCCGATTTTTAACCGAGCTCAGAGTTAGAGTAAGTTAAGCAACCATGGCCGGTCGCTGTTTCGGGGTAATGCCGCCCAATTCCATATTTGGACGTTCATAATTGTATTTCTGCATCCATTGGGTAGCAAAGGTTTGAACTTCATCGATGTTGCTCCAATTATGCTGTGATAACCACTCATATCGTACTGTTTGGTTATATCTTTAAATATGCGCATTTTGCTGTAGTTTACCAGGCTGGAAATGCTGGATGTGGATGTGCTGCTCAGCAGCCCAAGCTAAGAGTAAGCCACCAATGAGTTCCGGCCCATTGTCCGCTCGTATGACTGATAGTTTGCCTCGCCAAGCAATGATTTGATCTAATGCTCTAATCACTCTTGGTGCTAGCAAAGAGAAGTCCACTTCAATATCAAAAGCCTCTCGATTAAAGTCATCGATTACATTAAATAATCTAATACTCCTACCATCAGCTAATTGATCGTGCATAAAGTCGATTGACCGGATTTGGTTGGTACCCAAAGGAACAACCAAGGCAACGGGCTTATCGCGTGCCAGACGCTTGCGAGGCTTAATGCGTAAATTGAGTTCTGACTCCTTATAAATGCGGTAGATCCGCTTGTAGCTCCATGTAAATTCTTTGACGTTACAGCAGGTATAGATAACAAAGACCAAAACCCCAGATCCGGTTACTATCCCTTAGGCGAATGAGCGAATCTGCAATCTGCTCGTTCTCTGCATTATGTTTGGCTTTATAGCGATAGCAGCTCTGGCTCGCGCTAAAGATCTTACAAGCTAACCGGATTGATATGTTGTACTCAGATGCTGCCTTTTGGGTCATCTCACGTCTGTGTGATGGCCTCACCACTTTTTTGTGATGGCCGAATTCAAGATCTCCGCTTTGAGCTTCTCTTCAATGTACATCTTCTTCAGCCTGACATTCTCAGCTTCAAGCTCTTTTATGCGAGCTATCATTGAGGTGCCCATACCGCCATATTTAAAGCGCCACTTGTAAAAGTAGCCCTGCTAATAGCCAGCTCACGACAAATATCAGGCGCTGCTAGGCCAGTATCAACTCGTTTTGGGGCTTCCATGATTTGGGAATCGGAAAATTTAGAACGCTTCATGTAGAACTCCTCTTATAGAGAAAGTTCTACCTTTAAGGTCGATTAACCTAGGAGGGATTACCGTTCAGATTTATGGTCAGATCATTGTTTGGTGTTGTAAGCCCGCTGTATATGAAGTGACAATGGCTCCGAACTTGTAAGCAACAGACTCATGGAGTGGTCAGCAAAGCATCAAATCCAAGCTATCCATATCCAGCCAGGCAAACCACAACAAAATGTGCATGTGGAATGCTTTAATCGAGCCGTTAGATATGAGCGGCTTTCCCAGTATTACTGGGAAAGCATTAATGAAGTTAGGGATTTTGCAATGTAATGGATGTGTAAATACAATCATCAACGTTCAAATATAACGTTAGGCAGTATCACCTCGAAACTGCGACTGGCCATAGTTGCTTAATTCACTCTACTTCTGAGGGCAATGGTTAATGGGGTGATTGCCGCCAGCTTTATCCCTAATATATGGGATATTAAAAAGCGGGGTAAAGAATCAAAATTGTCTTCATTATTGTTGCCTATGCGCACATTAAGACTAGGCCTACAACATATTTTCCTTCCTTTCCGATAAATGATTCACAAATTCAGTAGCAATTTAGCAATACATGCCTCCATGCACACAAGCTGTTTTCGGCTGATTGCTAGTATCTGGTTTGTATGTCTTGGCGGATGCGCGTGAGCAGTATTCATTCTGATCCTAGGATCACTGTTGATACAGGGCTTTGGTGCACCCTGACCATGGCGGTACTGCACTCTACGCCGGCTGATCAATCTAAGTTAGTTCATGAATATGGACTTCCATTTAATCAACAAAAAGTATTATTGGCGGCTCAGTCTCTGGGGATGAGCGCAAAAGTAGTGCGGCAGGATCCGGCGCGCTTAAATAAAGCGCCTCTTCCTGCGGTGGTGCAAGATCAGGACGGCCATTTTTTCATTTTGGCTCGATTGATTGCGCCCGCAGCGAAAGCTGACTCTAATGACCCTAATACAATCGAGGAAGAGGCGCCCCAAGAGCGAGTTTTGATTCAGAGGGCAGAGGAAGCGCCTTCAGTCATTTCCTTAGAGCAATTCTTATCTATCTGGACTGGTGAAGTGATCTTCTTCACCAGTAAAGCTTCTTTTGCGGGCTCAATGGCCCATTTTGACTTTACTTGGTTTATTCCAGCCATCATTAAATATCGCAAACTGCTGGGTGAAGTCCTTCTCATTTCATTTGCGTTGCAAATTATTGGCTTGGTTACTCCTTTATTTTTCCAGGTTGTAATGGATAAGGTTTTGGTTAACCATGCAATGAAAACTCTCAATGTCATTGCGATTGGATTAATCTTATCAATCTTTTTTGAAGCGGCCTTAACAGGGGTTCGTAGTTGGGTTATGGCACATACGAGCTCTAAGATTGATGTTGAATTAGGGGCACGCCTTTTTCGGCATTTGTTAGGGCTGCCAATTGCCTATTTTCAAGCGCGCCGTGTGGGCGACTCTGTGGCTCGTATTCGAGAGCTTGAGAATATCCGCTCCTTCTTAACCGGCAATGCAATGTCCCTAGTTTTGGACATCTTTTTTTCGTTTATCTTTTTTGCGGTGATGTTTTGGTATAGCGTTACGCTCACATTGATTGTTTTGGCGTCCATACCACTTTATGTCATTTTATCGTTTGTCTTTACGCCAGTAATACGCAATCGTTTGGATGAAAAATTCAATAAGACAGCGGAGAATCAATCCTTTTTAGTTGAAACTATTAGTGGTATTGATACTGTTAAAGCGATGGCTGTTGAGCCGCGCTGGACCCAAAAATGGGATAAGCAGTTGGCTAGCTATGTCTCTGCTGGGCTTTCGGTTACTAATCTTGCTACAGTTGCGAGCGGTGGAATTACCCTCATCAGTAAGTTGGTTACCGCTCTCATTATGTGGATCGGAGCGGGATTAGTCATTGATGGCAAATTGACGGTTGGCGAGTTAGTTGCTTTTAATATGTTCGCCACACAAGTATCCAATCCCATTTTGCGCTTAGCCCAATTGTGGAATGATTTTCAGCAAGTGGGTATTTCTATGAGTCGGCTGGGGGACATCCTAAATGCGCGCACTGAAATTGAAGGGCAAAAAACACGCTTACCACGCTTGCAAGGCGCTATTAATTTTCAAGATGTCTTTTTCCGGTATCGTCCAGATAGTTCAGATGTGTTGCGGCAAGTAACTCTGAATATAAAGCCTGGAGAAGTAATTGGTATTGTTGGGCGGTCGGGTTCAGGTAAAAGCACATTAACGAAGTTGGTACAACGTTTGTATGTCCCGTACAGGGGTAGGATTATGGTTGATGGTCAAGATATTGCAATTATTGATACCACCTCTCTTCGCCAGCAAATCGGTGTGGTGTTGCAGGAAAACGTACTCTTTAATCGATCGGTTAGGGAGAATATTGCGCTTACTAATCCGGCAATGCCCATTGATATGATCATTTCTGCTGCAAAGCTGGCCGGTGCCCATGAATTTATTTGCGAGTTGCCCGAAGGCTACGATACGATGGTCGGTGAGCATGGTACAGGTCTATCTGGCGGCCAACGTCAACGCATTGCTATTGCCAGAGCGCTCATTAGTAATCCACGCGTGCTGATTTTTGATGAGGCTACCAGTGCGCTTGACTACGAATCTGAAAAAATTATTCAAGATAACATGAAGGGTATTTGTCAGGGCAGGACGGTTCTTATCATTGCTCACCGCCTATCGGCAGTTAGAGAGGCTAACCGAATCGTAGTGATGGATAAGGGCTTAATTGTTGAGGTGGGAACTCATGAGGAGCTCCTACAAAATAAAAACGGGATTTACCATCATTTATATTGTTTGCAGCTAGGACCTAATCAAGGTGATAAGAATAGCTCTGGCATGAGATCGGGTGAAGAGACGGCATGAAGTGGTTAATTGATACTTTGGCTGTCATCAAGGCGCTTACGGAGGGCGCCTTGAATAAGATTGGCCAATTTCTTATCTACCTCAAAAAAAGGCTGCATACTTTTTTTGACTGGGTTCTCGGCTTAAAAATACACTTAATAA
>Ga0007873_1000386_pt1 | contig 11281 bp, 12 predicted proteins | sample CryBogCBH26May08_FD_71228 | JGI IMG/M metagenome (GOLD analysis project Ga0007873, IMG submission 71228) | Freshwater microbial communities from Crystal Bog, Wisconsin, USA - CBH26May08 | ecosystem: Environmental > Aquatic > Freshwater > Lake | place: Crystal Bog, Wisconsin, USA | collected...
TAATAATAATGAAACTAGACAATTATTATTAGCTAAAAGAAAATTAGGAATGTTGTAAAGTTTTAATTTCATTAATAACATTTAAATCTGCTTTTTCTTTAATATATACTTCAGATATATTAATTAATGTTACACAAGAATTTCTAATATATTCTTTTAATTTTTCATTCATTTGTCCCCAATAATCTTTAAATTCAAATAATTTTTTCATTTTATTTAAATCACCCTTAATTAATTTATCATATTTATCATCGTCGTTTAAAAAGAAAGAATCATTTTTTTTTAAAATATTTTCTCTAAATTCGTCATTCTTATAGATATGAATTAAAAATAATGAAATAGGTTCTTTTTTTTTCTTTTCAATTACAGTTTCCATAAATGTATGATATAATGATAATTTAATATCATTTTTATATTCTCTTCTAAGCATTCCTGAAATATTAATTAAAACTGTATTAAAAGTATCTGCTAAATTTTCAATAGATTCTGTTAATTTTATTTCTTCTTCATTTACTAATTTAATATTTTTATTTAAATAATTAATAATTTTATTTTTTAATTCATTATTATTAGTATTTTGTTGATAATTTTCGTACAAATCGTTTAATTTTTCCATTGATATATTAATATATATTTTTTCTTTATATCTTATAACAATATTAAATCGCCACATGCGTATATTTTTTTAATTTTATAATATATCATTAAATTATATGAGTGATCTAACAGAACAAGAAAAAAATAAAGAAAGATATGAAACAGTTTATAACTATAATATTTTTTGTACTGCTTTATTAGAATTAATGAAAATGACTAATAGTCAATCGGTAAAAATTACTACTGAAACAGCCTGCAGTGAAAAACTATTATCTAGACATCAAAAACTTCAATCAATTAGTAAAAAAATTACGGATGATTTAAAAAATTTTGATAGAGAAAATGAATCTTATGATTTGACAACAATGATTAAATCAGAATACAATTGTAAAGAATTAATTAAAAAAGTCTATAAAATTTTATATCAAAATTTTGATTTACTTGAAGGAACCGATGGTAAATCAGATCATAAAATATTTAAAATATTAAATCCTGAAGGAAAATTAGTAACTGTTATTCCTGGTGTTGAATTATCTCTAGTATCTTCTACATTTTCCGAAAAAGAAGAAAAAACATTTTGGGGATATATTTATGTTATGTTTATAGCATCAATTAAAATTAGTATTAATGCAAATAAAAATTCAAAGAAAATGGAAAATAAAGAATTTAGTGATAAATTAAAATATATTATCAAAGTTCTACAAAAGAGGGTAAATTCATATGGATTATTATCGGATCGTAAATTTTTCAATCCATATTTTGGAATTAATTTATCGGCTGATGAAAATATGACATTAGAAGATATGTTTGATGGAACAGGCGCTGATAATGTAGATATGATGGAATCATTAATGAGTAATATTAGTTTAGATAAATATATTGATGTGGATGAATTAAATAAACATTTGCAAAATTTAGATGATGATACAATTGAATCTACAACTTCTGCAATTTCTAAATTATTAAATGTTGGTGATAATCAAGATGTAAAAAATAATTTAGCTATGTTGGCTACAGAAGTAATTAATGATCTTAAAGTAAACGGTATTAATAATATTTTTGAAACAGCTAAAAAAGTTTCCCAAACTATTGATACTAAAGTAGATCGTAAAACTATGGAAGAGACAGGAAAATTAATGTCTAATATGTTACAGAATAGTCAAGAACAATTAGGTTCGATGATGAACAATGGTACAATGACAAAAGAACAATCCGATTTAATAAATAAATTATCTGGACCATTGCAATTTATGAAATCATTTTTACCTAATCAAAATAATAAATAAAATATAAACTATTTTTGCGTTTTTCATATATCTGATATTATAATATTTAATATTATAATGTCACAGAAAAACAATATATATAAAATAAATAACAAAAAAGATTTATCCTCATTTTTCAAAAAAAATGGAAATGATAAACATATTATGTTATCGGTTATTTTATCAACTACATCGGATATTATAAAAAATATGATTTTATCTTTTATGAAAGATAAATCAGAAATATATCCAAATGTTTTTTTTATTTTATTAGTGATAGAAGAAGAAGATATTGGAACTATTGCTAATTCATTCCCTAGGAAAAAGACAGAATATCCTTATATTATATATATATATAATAATGTTGAAAAACTTGTTGATATAACTTCTGTAACAACATTGAAAGCATTGCGAGAATCTTTTAGTGTAATTGCAGAATACTATGATGAAACGAATGAAGAAATGACAAGAACCGTTACTACAATTGATTCTAAATCTTCTAGCAATAATAATAATGATACAGTATATGAAAATAATAATAATAATAATACAATACAAGAAAACAATAATGAAGAAATTGATTATTTAGAAGAATCTAAAAAAATGGCTGATAAAATATTATTATTAATTGAATTGAAAAAAAAACATGATATATTATTTATAAAAGATTTAAAAAAAAAGAAAAAAAAAGAAAAAAATGAAGAAGAGTCTGACGAAAAACCATCTAAAAAATCTAGAAATGATTCTTCAAAAAACAAGAAAAAATAAAGCTATATTATAATGGAGAATAAAAATTTATTTTGGACAAATAACTTTAAAATATTATATAGTAATGAAAATTATTTAAATTTTCTTCCAAATAAATCAATGAGTCGATTTGAACAATTAAATGCAATTACTCGCTTTTGTCTATATCTAATAATTTTATGTTTATTATTTGGCGTAGATAGGATATGGTATCAAATACCTTTAATAATTATTATATTAATAGTTGTATTAGTACATATAAATATAATTAAAAATAATATTGTTATTTCTGAAGGGGTTAATGTTGAATTAGAAACTGAACCTGAAACAGATAATTCTCCTGATAATAATGATGTCAGTATTCAAGCAGGACAATATGATAATAATGGTGTATTATCTTTTTCATCAGATTATAAATCAAAACCTGCAAAGAAAAAACGTTGCCGAATGCCTACTAAAGATAATCCATATATGAATCCTGAAGTATACGATGCATTAGAAGATGATCCACCAATAGCTTGCAATGCAGACGATGTTGATATAGATGCATTGAATAAACAAGTTAGTAATAAATTTAATGATGAATTATTTAGAGATACTACAGATTTATTTGAAGTTAAAAATTCTCAAAGACAATTCTATACTATAGCCGGATCGAAAACACCAGATACAGTTGGATTTGCAAATTGGTTATATGGAAATATGCCGGCGTGTCAATCAAATCAAACAGATTGTTATAAATATGAAGATTTGGCAAGAAAACCTTTAGTATTTTTATAATATTTTTTATTATCTCCAATAATCTGCTCTATCTGCTCTTCCATCAGATTTTTTAGAACTTGGTCCTCTCCAATCATCTTCTTTATCTGCTCTTCCATCAGATTTTTTAGAACTTGATCCTCTCCAATCATCTTCTCTTCTATCAGATACCCCACGCGAATTACCTTGTCTACTCCAATCATCTGCTCTTCTATCAGATTCTCTAAATGAACTACTTGGTCGACTCGTTTGAATAGTTCCTTTGGATAGTTCTCTATTATATTCTTCATCAGATATACAAATCGGACTAGATATTAAAGCTGGTGAAAAACCTGTCCGTGTTGCAAATATATTATCTACATGTCCTTCTATTTGTCGTAATTGTGATATTTTATATATTTTATCATGTATATCAAATATTGTAGATACGATGTTTATATTTTCTTTATCATTAATAGTACGTATTTTTTGAAATTCATCCGTAGTTAAATCAAAAGTTACCGCTGGATTATATACTAAATTCTGAATTTTTGTTCTGCAAGGACGCATAGATTTTACCCATCCATAATAATCATTTGAGATTACACTATTTACTTTTCCTATTTTTGTTAAATACCGATTTGTTAATATTAAACAAAAATCATCTGTTCCGTCATATTCATAAATCCAAGATACATAATCAACACCCCTATATGCAGGATTGACATTATATCCCATCCCTTCGGAATATACAATATAATTATTTAAACTTGTTTCGCACATATATTTTTTATGATCTACTAACTTATCTCGATCAGGAAAAACATCTCTTAATCCAAAACATATTACTTTATGTTCTTTTGATGACAAAAGTTCCGTAATTGTTTTTAAAATTAAATTATCTAGAAATTTTTTTGTTGAAATATTTGAATATATAGAACCAGTTTTTCCATTATCTAGACTAAAACTTTTACTTTGCATATTTAAATTTTTAAATATTTGTATCTCTGATGGAATGCTTAAAGTTTTATTACTATATTGTTCTATATATTTTTTATATTCTGATAAATTATTTTGTATAATCTTCGATTTTACTAAATTTATTATTTGATTAAATAAATATATTGGAATTCCACCACGGGCATTAGGTGTTACAATATTTCCAATTAAATTTTGTCCATCTATTAAAATGATATCATTTTGTATAGAATTTAAAATATTATAAGATTGTAAAAAATTATGTACAGCAGTATTTAACATATATAATATTGATTTTTCAATCACATCGTCATTTATTACAATTTTTGCTTTTTTAATTTTTCCCCCAACTTCCCTTTTTAATTCTATTATATTGATAGACAAAATAAATTCTTTTAAAAAATCTTTTATATATCCCTTACGATCAATTAGTTCAATATTTGTAATATTATTAATTGTATCTTCATTTAATATAAGATTATTATTATTAAAGTGAATATATTTACAAATGGCATTAAATATTTTGTCTGAGTCATTTAGTATATTTATTTCACCACAATTTAATCTTTCATTTTGTCCTATAGAATTAGACATCTATATATAATAATAAATTAATATAAATAATAAAAATATGATAAATCTATATTTTTATTAAATATAATATTTTGTTTAATAATTCTATCAAATCCTTCTTCCAACGATGGTTTACTGAATTTATTTTTATAAATTCTATATGCTATTTCAGGAATTATTGTTGTATTTCTAAAATAATTATTATGCATTGATAATTCATATGATGTTTTCATATGGATTGCCGTTAAAAAATAATTATTTTCTTTAGCAATATTAATATAAAATTCTCTTGTTTCAATGTTTGGATTAGTATTATCAATAACTATTGATTTTCCTTCTTTAATAAATTCTTTAACCATTTTATGACATTTAGCTTTAGTTTTTAATGTATCCTGATTAATAATTTCATAATCGTATAATTTATTAATTTTTTTTGCAATAGTTGATTTACCCGATGCCGGATATCCTATCATTATAACAATTTCTTTCTTATTAGATGGTGAAAATTTAAATTCTTCATGATTACTAACAATAGTTTTTAAATCTGGATAATCAATTGTTGGCAATAAAATATTAGTTTTATTATCAAAAATTTCTTCGGGTAATTTAAAAATAACATTACAATTTAATGCAAATTTATAATCACAATCACTATGATCACCGGTTCTTCCTGCTGCATCACCGCAGAAAAAATTTTTTTTATTTAATTCATAATTTTCATTTTCTGATTTATTATATTCTTCAATTACCTTGAAAAAAGAAGGCGATGGTTTTCTAAATTTATTTTTTTTAGTAGCTATAAATATTATAATTTCTATTTTAGTTTCTATTTTTTTTAGTATCTCATTATAAATATTATTTAATTTATATTGAAGATCATCCGATTTCATTTTTAACTGATTACTTATAATAATAATTGTATAATTACGATTATAATATTCTTCTAATTTTTCAGGTACATTATTATATAAAAATTTCCAATCATTTGGGTCTAATGAAATTTTTTTATTTGATTTTGGTTTAATTAATGTATAATCTAAATCAAACATTGCTAATTTATTATTATAATTGAAATTACTTGACATTCCCATAATATATTCATCATTTATCCCAAAATGTAATTTAGGCATATATAATTATTCAGCTTGATAATAATTATATCGTTAAAATATTATTTTTCATCTTTTTTGTGTTTCAAACTATAAAATATAGATATAAATCTAATTTAATAAAGATGAATAGAATGATGGACAGTATTGATTTTAGAGAACAAAATAACAAATCTTCACGAGTGAGAGATGGTGATGAAATAATAAATAGAAAAATATATTCTAAAAATGAAGTTTTAGGAGATGTTACAGGTGAACCAATTAATGGTAATTTTGAAAACTTTGAACTAGGTATGCCAATTAGATCAAATTATTCAATAAAAAAACCTGAACATGATGCTAATAGTTATACAGATTTTAATTTATTTAGTCAAAAAATACCTTCTTCAAATATAAAATCATTTGATCCAATTTCAGGAGGATCTTCTAATTTTGCAGATATTGAAGGAAGTATGACTAAAATTTCTACACAATTAAAACCTGTTGCTATTTGCAGTGATGAAATTACAAAATTGGCAGTAATAAAATTTTTATCATTAAAAAATGCCATGGGAGATAATACTTTTGGAGTAAATTCATTAGGATTATATACCATTTTTGCATATATTTATGGTGCATCTGATTCACTAACAGAAATAGAATTAAAAAAATATTTTAATTATCCTGAAAAAAATAATTTATTGAAAGGATTAGATAATATTATAAATGAAATAAATGTTGTCGATAGTATTTTTAATCTAAAAAATATTATATTATTAGATGGAGATTATCCATGTAGTTCTAAATATACAACAAAAATGCAAAAATTTACAACTATTATTGGTGCAAATTCTAATAATCCTAATAAACATTTAGAAGCAGAAAAAATTAATAAATATTTGCATAAATTTACAAAATTAGAAGGTAATAAAAAAATAATAACAGTTAACAACTTAGTTAATTTAGATAGTATTTTAATTAACACATTAAATATATCTCCAATATGGGAATATGAATTTGACGAAGCTATTATGAATAATTTTTATATAAATTTAAATGAAACATATGAAATGCCATTTTTAAGAGGTATTATGATGTCATTTAATCATTACGAAGATGAAAATATAAAAATGATTGAAATACCAATGATAAAAAATATTGCTACAATGGGTATAATATTACCTAAAAAGAAAAATATAGAAATCGAAAGAATTAAATATTATATTTCCCAAATGAAAAATATAGTTTTTGAAGATGTTATTATACCTATGTTTATTCAACATTTTAAGATTAGATATACTGATTTGTTAAAAGAAACTGGATTACAAACTATATTTAAAAAATTAAGTTGTCCTAATTTATTACAAGAAGAAATTGCCCTAACTGATGTAATTCAAAATATTCATATTACAATTGATAATAAATTTCATTTGAAGAGATCAGAAATGAAAAATAAAACAAAAACTAATAAAACTTTTATCGCAAATGTCCCATTTATTTATTATTTTAGATTAACTGATTCTAATACTATATTTTATATGGGTAAATTTTAATAAAATCAAAACTTATTTTATATATTTTATCGCTAACTACAATGATATTATAAAGATCTTTTAATTCATAATTTTGTTTAATATATTTATTAAAATCATTATTTAATAAATTAAGATAAAACTTATTATTATCGGAACTGATATCGGTATAATTTTTTTTTTCAATAAATGTTAGATCATATTTATTTCCTACAAGTGCAATTCTAGCATATCTATTAGGATATTCTTGTCGAACAAAAATATTTACATTTTCTTTAAAATCAATATTAATACTAGAAATATTTAATAAGATATGTAATTTAGCAAATTTATTTTTTAATAAATCTAATATATCTTCTAAATTATTTTTTTTATAGTCTGGATAAAATTCATCATCAGGATCTTTATTTTCACATTCAAAATTAATATTCATCATATTAAAAATCATTTCACAAAATAACATAGAATAAATTTCAAATGAAAAAGTTATAGGATCTTGTTCAGAATCTTGTACATCAGATAATACTTTTAGTGCTGATGATAACACTTCTATATCGTCATCATCGATAAGTAATTTCCATGCAAATGATTCTACCGTATAATAATCTTTATCAGTTATATTATTAATTTCATCAATAAATGTTTGTAAATTATCTGGATTTTCTTGATCAAACAATGACATTATAATATTATAAATAAATATATATCTTTAGATAAGTATATGTTTTAGATTTATTTTTTTACAATCATTGTTTTGTATAAGTATATGTTTTAGATTTATTTTTTTACAATCATTGTTTTGTATAAGTATATGTTTTAGATTTAGTTTTTACCTCCAAATTTTTTCTACCTATAACTTTTAACCATGCATTAAGTCTTTGAATTAATATTTCATCGGTTGGATTATCAAATGACATTGATATATCCATAATACTATCTCCAGATAAATTTTCATTACTGTTAAAATTTAGACAAAATCTTTCTTTAATATTCGATTCCATATTATTATTATTTTATACTTTATTTATATTAATATATATTTAATTTCATTTTTTTTTGGTGGAAGAAAGTAAGAGAATAATATGTATTTTAATTATAGGATATTTTTCTATAATATATTTTAATTCTCTAATATATATGAGTGGATTTTGTAGTTTAGATGATTTTGAATGTAATATGGAAATGCTACCTAAATTTAGAGAATATTTAGAAAGAAAAAAATATTATAAACAACATGGTATAGAACCATCTGTACCATTGGAACAAGGTTTTAGTAAAGAAGAACTTCATCAATTAAGATTATATATGAGTGGTCAAAAATCTGATAGAACTAATGAACATCAAATGTTTGTTGATACTCGTGGGCAAAAATTTCCATCATCTTTAATGCCTAAAGATGAAAGATTATTAAGAGTTGAAAAAAAACAACAACGAGATCGCGATGCAAATATTCAAAGAAGAAATTATTCGGATATTGAAAAAAAATATGATATGTATTCCAATAATAAAAATTTTGCATCGGCAACGGGAGATAATTTTCAACCAGGACTTGATTATGAGGCAAATACAAGTTATGGTTTTTATGATTCAGTAAAACCAACACTTGGTAGTAAACAAATAAATGATTTTAATATTTATCAAAATAGTAAAGATAATTTTAATCATCAACCAAATAATCCATATTATGCCAAAATACCTCTTAAAAATAGTCAAGTTATTAATAATCCTGTAAAAATTAGAGAATATAATGCTAGAGTTCATTATGGACAAGCAAGTACCGATAAAAATAATAATAATGCTATAAATAAAATTATTGGAAAAATAGATTCTTATAGAAATAGAGATGATTCTGCAGAAAATTATTCTAATCTTGGTTATAACGGTGTTCCATTAATGAATGCTGGAAATAATTATGATGTTAATATTGATAATTATTTATCGATTGGTGAATCTTCAGGAAGTACCTCTAAGAAAAAAACAAATGGATATCCTAGTGCATTTGAACACGCATATCAATATATAGATGCCGATATGCAATTACCAGAACATACAGTTATGGAACGACCATATCCAACTAGATTATTAAATAAAACATTTGCAAAACCTCAATATGAAAGAGAAGTTATGCTTTAACATAAAAAAATAATAATAAATTTATAACCATGTCATTGCATTTGCATTAGTCATGTTACAAGATGTATTGCATGATTTAGTATTACCAGATATTGAAGTTGGTTGTGAACGATCTTCCCATAAAACTGGTGCAGATACTCTGTAATTATCCTTAGCTTCTAATTGTGTATTAACTGCTTGATCCCAGTAAATATTTGCTTGAGGATCTCTTGGAAGATCATAAAATCTATTAATTCTACAACCTCTAAATAACATAGTTGGCATAACTAATCTTGTAGCTTCGGGGCTAAGAAAATTATTACATTCAGGTTCATCGTAAAGTGCTTGTTTCATATTAAGTGGAATAACTTCACCAGATTTACACTTTGATCTCTTAGTATTTCTTCCAGAAATTTGAGATTCCAAATCAACTAAATCTTGTGCAGGAGCATATGAAACTTTATTAAATTTACTAACATCAACACCTCTACCACCACCTGAAGATCTGGGTCCATATGTGTTAAGACAACCATTGCAGTTATAAACTTGATCCGGAGATAATTTATATGCTAATGGTGAAACTTCTCTTTCTACTTTTTCTTTGAATGCACATTCATCATAACCTAATCTGGAGGAATGACCATAAAATACCGGATTGTTCATTATAATATAATATAATATAATAAATAAAAAAATATAAATTATATATTATTTTAATTGTCGTGAAATTTGGCTAAACAATTTTTATTTGTATTGTTTTTAGAACATATACAAATATGATTTTGCGACTTACAAATATTATTTCCCCTACGTAAACAACAACAAGAATTTTCTGACATTAAATAATATTTTATAATTTATTTAGATAAATAATATTTTATAATTTATTTAGATAATTTATCTATTTCTTGAACAGATAAATATTCTTCAGATAAATTTTTTTCTGAAAAATCTTTCGTACATTTAACAATTTCTTCTAAATATTTTTTATAATTTTTTTTATAGATATTAACAATATCTATATTATATGGATCATCAGGATTAGGCGTTTCTAATAGATTATAAATACAATCTATAATATATTTAATATTCATACTATGACCCATCCATTGATTTTTTAAAATATCCAAACAAATAGTACCCGAATTATAATTAACATTTGGATGCATAATTTTTGTAATAAATTTTACTGATGGCATTTCAGTAGGAAAATTTTTAACAGAGAAATTTAAAGTAAAAATTCCTCCTTGATATGGAGTATTTTTAGGTCCCTTTAATTTTATATTAAAATCACATAAATTTTCAATATCATTACTAATAATATAATTACAATTTTTTTCTTTTTTCATACCAAGATATAATTTTTTAATTTCATGTTGAATAAGAGTTGACATTTATATTGAAACTAATATAAATTATTGAAATAAAATAATAGAAAATCAATTTTTTATTTACTTGGTAGAACAGAATGGTGCGTAAGAACCATTAAATCCACGATTAGTAATTTTTTTAATGTTGTTATGTACAATTGGGCAGTTTTCAGGAATTAATGTTACGGGGAAAAATTTAGTGTCAAATGTGCTGGCACATGTTTTAGTTGTTTTACAATCCGGATTATATTTATTTCTAGGACATCTAGAATTAACTCTTG
>Ga0007873_1000388_pt1 | contig 11210 bp, 8 predicted proteins | sample CryBogCBH26May08_FD_71228 | JGI IMG/M metagenome (GOLD analysis project Ga0007873, IMG submission 71228) | Freshwater microbial communities from Crystal Bog, Wisconsin, USA - CBH26May08 | ecosystem: Environmental > Aquatic > Freshwater > Lake | place: Crystal Bog, Wisconsin, USA | collected...
AACCCTTGTTTATCAGTTGCCATTTCACGGATCAAAGTTTCGGTAATACGCATATCCACTTTACCCCATATATCAATTACCTGATTATAACGCTCGTTATTGGTAATCAATCCCATGTTGTAGTTTTCCCAAACTTCTTCTACTTCAGATTTTGCATGATCCAATAACTCATTTCTAATTTCAGGAATGATCAAATCATTAATACTAAAGCTTAATCCACCCTTGAACGCCATTCTGAATCCAAGTGTTTTAATATCATCCAGGAACTTAGCGGTAATAGGTACATTGGTGATTTTAATGATATCACCTACAATCTCTCTAAGATTCTTTTTAGTTAATAATGCATTTACATAACCAACTTCCTTAGGAACATATTGGTTAAATAATACACGACCAACAGTAGTATCTATAACTCTTTTAACCAACTCACCATTCTCTCTTACGAAAGTTCTTAGTTTGATATTAGAGTGTAAGTCAATTTTGTTTTCATTGAAGGCAATTACAACTTCTTCAATATTGTAGAATGCTTTACCTTCTCCTCTCATTACTAAATCGCCCATGCTCTTCTTGCCCTTAGTAATATAGTATAAACCAAGCACCATATCCTGTGAAGGAAGGGTGATAGGCGTACCATTTTGTGGGTTAAGAATGTTGTGAGATGCAAGCATCAACAACTGAGCTTCTAATATGGAAGCCGAGCTTAAAGGAACGTGAACCGCCATCTGATCTCCATCGAAATCCGCATTGAACGATGCGGTAACCAATGGGTGTAACTGAATAGCCTTTCCTTCAATCAGTTTAGGCTGGAATGCCTGAATTGATAATCTGTGAAGTGTAGGGGCACGATTCAATAAGATTGGGTGTCCTTTTAATATATTTTCTAAGATATCCCAGATAACGATTTCTTTTCTATCTACTAATTTCTTAGCAGATTTAACCGTTTTAACGATACCTCTTTCGATTAATTTACGAATAATAAATGGTTTGAAAAGCTCAGCAGCCATATCCTTAGGGATACCGCACTCATGCATTTTCATTTCAGGTCCTACTACGATAACAGAACGACCAGAGTAATCCACACGCTTACCTAATAAGTTCTGACGGAAACGACCTTGTTTACCTTTAAGTACATCACTTAAAGATTTCAGCGCACGTCCACCTTCTGCTTTAACGGCATTAGATTTACGGCTATTATCAAACAAAGAATCCATTGCTTCCTGTAACATACGTTTTTCATTACGTAAGATTACTTCAGGAGCTTTGATTTCCATCAATCTCTTTAAACGGTTGTTACGGATAATAACACGACGATAAAGATCATTTAAATCAGATGAAGCAAAACGACCGCCATCCAATGGAACTAATGGTCTTAGTTCTGGTGGAATAACAGGAATATATTGCATTACCATCCACTCTGGTTGATTGGTAATACGGGTTTTAGCATCACGGAAAGCTTCTACCACACTCAATCTCTTTAAAGCATCCGCTTTACGTTGTTGAGATGTTTCGTTAGCAGCTGCGTTACGTAAGTCGAAGCTTAAAGTATCTAAATCTAATCTTGATAACAAATCCTGAACTGATTCAGCACCCATCTTGGCAATGAATTTTCTTGGATCCTCATCAGACAGATACTGATTATCCTTTGGAAGTTCATCCAGAATATCCAGATATTCTTCTTCAGAAAGTAAATCACCTACTCCAAGATTTTCTTTAATACCACCTTGAATAACAACGTATCTTTCATAATATACAATGCTTTCCAATTTCTTGGAACTCATTCCTAAAAGATAACCGATTTTGTTTGGTAAACTTTTAAAATACCAGATGTGAACAACAGGAACTACTAACTTAACGTGTCCCATTCTTTCTCTTCTTACCTTCTTTTCGGTAACTTCAACACCACATCTGTCACAGACAATACCCTTGTATCTGATACGTTTGTACTTTCCACAAGCACATTCGAAATCCTTAACTGGTCCAAAGATTCTTTCGCAGAACAAACCATCACGTTCAGGTTTGTAGGTACGATAGTTGATTGTTTCTGGTTTTAAGACTTCTCCAAAACTTTTTTCAAGGATTGAATCAGGGGATGCTAACCCAATGGTAATCTTAGAAAAACTAGGTCTCGTGCGATTCTCTCTTTTAAATGCCATATCTGTTATTTGATATTAATTTATAATTCAATACTTGCTATAACAACAAAAACCCTTGTATTTACACCATACTAATTGTGTAAACAGAAGGGGAAACTAAAACTATATCGTTGCTATTACATAGTATTTCCTATACATCAGGGCGGCGAAGGTAAGGGAAACTTATATTACTATAAAAATATTATTAGCTACAGTTATCCCCTTTTCTATAATTTTTAACCTTATAATTGTTAACGAAATACAAAAATATTAAAGATGAACCCAATTGAAGGTTCACGAAATGGTTCTCTTAAGATAGTTTTCGTAATCTGGAAGAATAATTTCGTACTCATCATGCATGAAATTGGAAGTAATCATAAAGTCGGCAGTTGCTCTATCGCAAGCCATTGGAATGTTCCAAACAACACAGATCCTCAATAATGCTTTAATATCGGTATCATGAGCCTGCGCTTCCATTGGATCCCAGAAAAATATTACAATATCAATATCTCCACTGGTAATCATACTTCCAATTTGTTGATCCCCACCTAAAGGACCACTTAATAACTTTTTTACTGGACGATCCAAGGCATTTTCAATCATTTTGCCGGTAGTACCGGTAGCAAACAGTTCATGCTTCGCCAATACATCTTTATTAAAAGTAACCCACTCCACCATATCAATTTTCTTATGATCGTGCGCTACCAATGCGATTCTCTTTCTTTTTCCAAGTTTTCTAACCTGTTTCATAATTTTATATTAATAAACTGCGGTAAAAGTAAATGATATTTAATATTGTAACTGAACAAGAATTGTTCAAGTCTACTTAAACAAAAAGGTGTATAGTAAATTAATTAAACAAACGAATTTATACTTGCTTCTTTAACAAATCCGCTACAATCTTATCTATAGGAAGATGAACAGAATCCTTCGAAAACTCATCCCATTCTAACCATCTGAAAGATTCTCCCGCTGCATTAGGGTTGTTGGTAATTTCTGTACTTAAATCGAAAGGAGTAATAGAGGTCTTTAAGTTTGATAAATTATTGCAAGAAACAGTATAATAAATAGATATAATCTGTTCAGATGATTTGAAAGCAGACTGCTGAAAAAAATCAGTTGTATAAATATGATTGTTTATTGTTACGTCTAGACCTGTTTCTTCTTTAAATTCTCGCTTTAGACAATCTCTTGTTCCTTCACCAAGTTCAAGTCCACCACCCGGAAATTTGGTAAAATAATTACCTCTTACATATTCATCACTGACTAATACTCTTTTTCTTTCATCAATTAAGATTCCATATACTCTTATATTAAATTTTTCAAGAACTTGCATATTCTATAAATGATTTTGAATGACAGATTCGACAGATGACAAAAAAATAATTACATTATTGTTTTAAAAAGTCATCAATATCCTCATCACCCCTTAAATTATTCATTTCTCTTATAATCTGAGGATACCTCCAAGCTACTCTTTTAGTCTGAGGATGCACTACAAAAAACTTTTTTGGATTTGGGAAGCAAGCTACTATCTGAGCTGCCTGTTCTGCTGATAAATGCGCTGCACTTTTTCCGAAATTGCTTTGTGCTGCTGCTTCTATTCCATATATACCAGGCCCCATTTCAATTACATTTAAATATACTTCCATTATTCTTTTTTTACCCCATATCCATTCTATCATTTTTGTGAAGTACATCTCAGGTATTTTACGAAAATATCTAGTCCAACCGGTCCCTTGCCATAAAAAAACATTCTTAGCTACTTGTTGGGTAATGGTGCTAGCACCAGAACCTGGAGGTCGTTTTGATTTTCTTCCTTTTTTGGGTGGTTTCAAACTCTTTTCTATAGCATTCCAGTCAAATCCACTATGCTCTAAGAACAATTGATCCTCGCTGGCAATTGCTGCCAATTTTACATTGCTGGATATATGATTCCAACTTACATTTTCCTGATATATTCCATAAGAAAAGCTGTTTGCAATCTGCGTAATAGTGATTGGTGGCATTACCCATTTGCATATCAACAAATATAAAAGTGAACTAAAAAACATACTAAGAAATATTATCTTAGTAATTTTCCAAAACTTTTTAAATACCTTCTTTATCTGCACAATGATTTAATTAATTATTACAAAGATGATGGTTAGTATGATACCTTTTCAAAAAAATTAAAAAGGGAAAGTCAACATCGAAGTTAACTCTCCCTTTTATTAAATTTCAAGACATTATAATTAATGCATTAATCAAACTTATCCTGATTATGAGGATTAATTTTTACTTCTTAACATTAGCTACGATCTTACAACCAGCAGCTTCAGCAGCATTCATTACTCTGAAGAAAGAGCCTGTCATAGAAATTGTATCCGCATTAATCACCACATAAGGGGTATCGGTAAATGCCTTATTTTTAGTAGCTTCCGACATTATAATCGCTTCAAGACTATCCATAGGTATCAGGTGTTGACCAAGATACATTTTATTTTCTTTATCTATAGAAACTACAATATTCTGTTTAGCCTTACTATCACTTTTACCCTGCGGATTAGAAACCTTTTTTACATTTGGATTAGCTAATGTAGAAACGATTAGAAAGAACAGTAAAAGGATAAACAGGATGTCGTTCAAGGCACCTGTATGTAGTTCTGGATGTTTTCTAAATCTCTTTCTGATATTCATAAAACTACTTTGTAGGTGCTTGTAAAATATCTATAAAGTCTGCACTTGCAGCTTCCATTTTATACGCTGTTTTATCCATCTGACTGGATAAGTAGTTGTGGCCAATATATGCCATCAACCCAACGATAAGTCCTGTAGCACTAGTAATCATTTTTACATATATACCTCCTGCAATTACATTCAAGGTAACTTCTCCTGTAGCGGAAATACCATAAAACAATTGAACCATTCCTATAATAGTTCCAAGGAATCCAAACATAGGTGCTATACCAGAAATAAGGGATAATACATTAAGGTTACGCTCCATGTTATACATTTCCAATTTACCTACATTCTCCATGCTTTTTTCAATAGCATCGATAGGTTTCCCTATTCTTTGAAGACCTTTATCAATCATTCGGGCAACTGCATTATTGGTATTCTTTGATAGATTTCTGGCAGCATTAATATTGCCAGTCACTATATTATCTTTAATAATACTCATGAAGTTCTCCTCTATTTTCCCTGCTTTGTTTATAGCAAAAAAACGTTCAAAAAAGAAGAATATAGCTAATGCTAATAATAGATATAATGGATACATAATCCATCCACCTTTTTGCAATAGATCCAGCATGGATATTTTCTCTACAACAGGCGTTACTGCGTTGGCAACTTGAATAAAATAAGTCATGACATTGTTTTTATACGTGTGCTAAAATAATTGCATCACAAATCAATCACTAAACTGTGAATAAAAACATTAGAGGCAGGTTAATTATGAAACCTTTTGCATAATGAAATCATAACACCTTCAAATTAGAATGATCAGAATAAGTGTTTATTATGTTCTAGCAGTACATTAAAGTTGTAGTACTAAGGCATCTTTGACTGTTGCTTTTTACCCCATTCCTACTTTCACTTCCACATCAGGATTATTCATCAGAAAATCTGCCAGTTCATCATTCAGCGTAACGCCACTATTACCAGACAGTAAAGTGATTCCTATATTCTCATCGGGCTCTTTTACGTTCAGTTTCAAGGATGCTTTACCTGGATTGGCTTTTAAATTGTTATCAATAAAAGTTACAAAGTCGCTAGAAATATCTTTTACACTCATACTTAATTCAAGCGATTTCGTTAGCTGCTCTTTAGCCGTTTCCAACAGTCTGATACTACCTATTTTAAACTCATATTCACCTTGTTTCCACTGATGTTCCTTAAAATACCCTGTAACCAGTATGTTCTTACCTAGTTCCAGGTAGTCTTTAAACTTCATATAATCATCACTCCACAAGGCCAGTTCCGTTTTACCTGTAAAATCTTCAATACCTAATATACCAAAGCTCTTACCTGTTTTAGTAGTTCTATGTTGTGCATCTACTGCCAGACCAGCAAGTTTGAATGATTTATTAAGACTAGAAGCCATCAATGTTGGAGATAATTTTATCTCATTAAAATCTTCTAATTTGTCTATATTAAAATACTTCAATTCAAATTTATAATGATCCAACGGATGACCACTCATATACATCCCAGTAACATCTTTTTCATGTTCCAGTTTCTCCGTCAAAGACCATGGTTCACAGGTAGGTATTTTAGGCGGTGTAGTATTTATAGAAGTTGATAAATCACCGAACAAAGTATTCATTGAATCGCTCTGCTGACTACTTGCCTGACCAAAGTTAATAATCTTCTCTAATCCTGAAGTCTTATCACCATCAGGCGTATGAAAATATTGTGCTCTATGTAGTTGAGGAAAACAATCGAAGCTACCACCATACACCAAACTTTCCAATGATTTTTTGTTGCAGCTTCTTTGATTTACTCTTCTTATAAAATCAAATATATCTTTATATTCTCCATCCTTTTTACGTTCTTCAATAATGCTTTCAATAGCATTCTCCCCTACCCCTTTCAATCCACCTAAACCAAAACGAATCTCTCCTTTTTTATTGGGAGAGAATCCTTTAATACTTTCATTAATATCCGGACCAAGTACTTTAATTCCCATACGTTTGCACTCTTCCATAAAGAATGTAATCTTCTCAATACTACCAGCATGATTCATCACGGCACTCATGTATTCGCTTGGGTAGTGCGCTTTAAGATAGGCCGTTTGGTAAGCCACAAAAGCATAACAGGTACTATGCGATTTATTAAATGCATATTGAGCAAAGGCTTCCCAATCAGTCCATACTTTCTCCAGCTTATCAGCAGGGTGACTTTTAGCAGTTGCCCCATCTATAAACTTGCTCTTCATTTTATCCAGTGTCTTCCGGTCTTTCTTACCCATTGCTTTGCGCAATACGTCGGCATCCCCTTTGGTAAAACCTGCAATACTTTGCGATAACAACATCACCTGTTCCTGATAGACGGTAATACCATAAGTATCTTCCAGATATTCTTTCATATCAGGGATATCATATACTATTTCCTGCTGTCCATGTTTACGTTTAATAAAATCAGGAATATACTGTATAGGACCCGGACGATACAAGGCGTTCATGGCAATAAGATCATCAAATTTATCGGGCTTCAATTCACGCAGATACTTTTGCATACCCACACTTTCAAACTGGAAAGTACCATTGGTTTCTCCTTTCTGATACAATTGAAAAGTAATTTCATCATCTAGCGGAATAGTATCCAGATCAATATCTACATTATGATTTAGCTGTATAAGTTCCAGCGCAGTTTTCTGTATGGATAACGTTTTTAACCCAAGAAAGTCCATCTTAATTACACCAGCTTCTTCAATGGTACTTCCTTCAATTTGAGTTACCCATAAATCAGAATCTTTAGCGGTTGCAACAGGCAATAAATCGGTAAGATCTCTGGGTGCTATGATAATTCCAGCAGCATGAATACCTGTATTTCTTACACTACCTTCCAAACGCTCTGCTTCCTTTAATACCCTGGTTCTAAGATCGCTTTTATCGCCATTATAAATCTCTCTTAAGCGTCTTGCATTATCAATATCCTCCGGAGAATAGCCTTTCTCTTCAAGGCTCTTTTCTCCATCTTTTTTTGTCAATGGAGCATGAAGCATTTTACCCAGTTCTGTTCCTGGAGTATCCGATACCAGCTTTGCCAATGCATTACTTTCGGGTAGTGGTAAATCCATTACACGAGCCACATCTTTTATACTACTCTTTGCAGCCATAGTACCATAGGTAATAATCTGCGCCACCTGCTGTTTAGTATATTTCTGAATTACATAGTCGATTACTTTCTGACGACCTTCATCATCAAAATCCGTATCAATATCGGGCATAGACTTACGATCGGGATTCAGAAAACGCTCGAACAGTAAGTTGTATTTTATAGGATCAATATTAGTAATTCCTATACAATAAGCTACTACACTACCAGCAGCAGATCCTCTTCCTGGGCCTATAAATACGCCCATATCTCTACCTGCTTTAATAAAGTCGCTTACAATAAGAAAGTAACCAGCAAAACCCATTGTTTTAATGGTAAACAACTCAAAATCTATTCGCTCCTGTGTAGTTGATTCTATTTCGCCATAACGCTTCCTGGCTCCTTCATAAGTAAGGTGTTTTAAAAACTCCCACTGATTGTTTACATCGGGTTTAATAATGTTCTTTCCTATTACCTCATCGGACTGATGTATAACGAATTCTTTAGGCACAGGAAAGGCCGGAAGTAAGATATCTTTTTTAAGATTCAACACTTCAATCTTATCTACAATCGCATTCGTGTTATCTATACTTTCAGGTATATCACTAAATAGCTTTTTCATCTCCTCTGTCGTCTTAAAATAAAACTGATCGTTAGGAAATTTAAAGCGTTTGTTTTTTACCTGTAAATCATCATGTACTACATCATCAAAACCAGGGGTAGCTTGCTTCTCTCCAGTATTTATGCATAAAAGAATATCGTGTGCATTATAATCTTCCTGGTCGGTATAATGACTATCATTGGTAGCAATAACAGGGACATTATATTTCTTCGCAAACTTCATCAGTACTTCGTTTGCAATAATCTGTTCTTTAAGATTATGGCGTTGAATTTCTACATAATAATCATCACCAAACATATCCAGCCACCACTTAAACTCTTTCTCAGCGGCGTCTTCTCCTTCGTTTAATATTGTTTGTGGCACATAGGCACCCAAACAACAGGTAGTGGCTATTAATCCTTCTTTATATTGCTCTATCAACGCTTTATCCACTCTAGGATATTTACCATACAAGCCTTCTATAAATCCCAAAGAAGTAAGCTTTACCAGATTCTGATATCCTACCTGATTTTTAGCTAGTAATACCTGATGATAACGATCATCTTTATCGGTTTTGGTAAAGGATCTTTTGTGACGATCTTTTACTACATAAAACTCGCATCCCACAATAGGTTTTATAGCAGGTGCCAGAATATCATTCCCATCAGCATCTTTGCCTATCACCTTCGTATTTTTCCATGCCTGTGCTACAAACTGAAATGCACCAAACATATTGCCATGATCGGTTATAGCCAGTGCGGGCATATTGTCTTTACCAGCCTTTTTATAAAGGCTTTCAATGGAGGCCGCTCCATCTAATAAAGAATACTGTGTATGAACGTGAAGATGAGAAAATTGACACATAGGGAACCATTATTTGCTTACTGACCGATTGAATGCAAATCAAATGGAAATTATGGTCCTAAACAAGAGATGTTTATAAAAAACCAACCTACCATAGTAGGACAATCCTTTTTATACCTCCTCAAAATAAAATCAAACTTATAAGCAACCTACATGCTGTTTAAATTTTAATCAAGACACTTTAATTAATCATTTTACAATTAATACAGCAGAAAATTAGTTCCTGCAATATTTCCCATCTAAATTAGGACAATTTTGTACGTTTAGTAATAAAAAGAGTCGTGAAGGATCGTTCAGTTTGTGCTGGAGAAAAAACTAATAAATATGATGGTGTTTTTTAAAAACAAAAAAGCTACAAAATGTTTTTACACTTTGTAGCCTATCTACTATTGCTTTATGTTTGTTTAAGCGCACATTTTACTTACTACAATACTCAATACGCTTACTCCAGCAGTATTGGTTACGTAAAAATAAAAGTAGTATTCTATCCCTTTTGTAAGTCCATTAAATACTTTTTTTCGACCATTAGTAAAGTGATGAAATATTTTAAAAGGAATGTTAGCTGGCAATACCAATATACCTGTTGGCAGTATCTGAACACCATCAGGCAATTGATGCCCTTCGCAAGCTATACAGCCATAATGATGATTAATACCAAAAGATTCACATTCTGCGTCTAAAACACCCGAAACATCCCCATTAAAAACAGAAATAGAAATAGGCTGACCAGGTGCTACCTCTTTAGCATTAGGAACACTATGAACAGGCGTAAATCCCGAAATTATTATTACATTAGCAACTCCATTTGCCACCTTATTTACATAACCATTATACTTATCTAACATTACAATTAATAAATTATAATCATCTTCAAAAGCTGGCTTTTGTGCTTTACCACCCATGTCGTAGCTGGAATAGGTACCCTGCAAAGCATTGATAATTAGCTGAAATTCAGCTTTAGTACTTGGTGGTTGATTTACAATAGGATCGAAAGTGGTAGGATGATCCCATACTCCATCCATAATCTTGGTTGCAAAAGTAGGTAGATTAGCCCCTGATAAACGGTGGTATTCAAAACCACAAACTGCATTACTCTTCATATAAATTTGTTTTTAAAAAATTAACTAATAAAAAGTTGGTACTATTTTGTAATAAATCAGTATTAATCGTTGAAATAAATGCCCTTAACCCTGTTTTAAAGTGCATTATTGTTGAAGTGATGAAATGCAAGATTGTTTTTGCCAACTTCAATATTGCATGGAGATAAAACAGCAATGTTTTTATAGAAAACAACATTGCATGGAGATATTGCAACCATATTTTTATTCCTTTCAATGTTGCAGCGATGAAAAGCAACGTTATTTTTAACTCTTTCAATGTTGCAGGAATCAAAAGCAATGTTGTTTTTATCCTTTTCAATGTTGCAGGAATCAAAAACAATGTTGCAACCATGTTTTGCAAGTATATTGACTTAAAAAAAGTAAATAGCAAACTGAAAACTACCAATACTTTATTGTAGCGATTATTTGACTTATTAAGTACCGAAGTGAGATTTAGCGTAAGGCTTTCGTAGATTGGAAGCGGTGAGAACTCAGTCGGCATTTTTAAGATTGCCTTTCTCATTTTATAAGTGTTGAAGAACAAAGAATAATCGAGTGATAAACCGAAACCTGAAAGATGTCTTTTTTCTTCGGATGCAAATAGCGACTATATATTCCATAGTAACTAATTTATTTTGAGGTTTTAGGAAAATAAATATTTTGAGGAGGATTAAGGAACTATATTTTTGATAAATAGTTTACCATAATAAACCC
>Ga0007873_1000395_pt1 | contig 11020 bp, 6 predicted proteins | sample CryBogCBH26May08_FD_71228 | JGI IMG/M metagenome (GOLD analysis project Ga0007873, IMG submission 71228) | Freshwater microbial communities from Crystal Bog, Wisconsin, USA - CBH26May08 | ecosystem: Environmental > Aquatic > Freshwater > Lake | place: Crystal Bog, Wisconsin, USA | collected...
TAATATTTAAGAATTATTTCAACATATATTATATTAATTAAATGAGTTCTAAAATAGATAAGGAAAAAGGCAAAAATAATGATAAAGGACACCAAAAATCCGAAAATGGCTCTATAGATATGTATATCGAAAAAGAACAAATTAGTGATATAAAAAAATTATTCAATAAAGCAGATTCTGAAAACGAATTTGAATTTATTTTTTCTAGTAAAGCTGGAAAATATTTAACTTATGATAAGTATAATCGAATTGAAAAATATTTAGAATTAGATGATCATGTAATTGAAACATCAAATGCTTTAGATATTATCTATAGTTTAAGTTCTGATGAAACTATTAGATGTACGATTGATGGAGTTGAAAATATAAATTCTGTTATGAGAAGATTTACTAAGGCTAAAAATCATGTTATACTTGGAAGTATGGTAAAATTATGGAGAGAAAATAATAATATATCATTTCTAAAGAAAACAAAAACTTCTGATCAAACTATTGATATCGACGATTATAATTTAAGAATCCGTTTATCAGGAGAAAACGAATTATCAAAGGATGAATTGAAAATGTTAGAATCATTGGATGAAACTAATATGAATAAAATAACTTATCGTTATAAGGCCAGAAAATCATATATCATATATAATCAAAATAATCAAAGTGTTAAAGTTGACATGACATTAACTAAACAAGATAATAATTTTATGCACCTTAATGGAAACATGTCTAATTATGAAATAGAAATTGAATATGTTACTGACGGTAAATCAAATAAATCAGAAATATTAAATTTAATGTTTGAAAAATTTATTATTTTTCAAAAAATAATTCAACAAAGTAATTATTTAGTTTCAAATTCTGAAGCTGTTAAAGTTCTTAATGAATATCGATCATTATTATCGGTTGATAGTAAATTAAATTCATTATTTGCAAGACAACCGATTACTTTAGAAATTCAATATATTACTGATGAATTACCTAATAAATATGCAGTTACCGATAAAGCAGATGGAGAACGTTATTTCCTGGTAATATTCGATCTTAAAGTATATCTTATTTCTGGTAATTTAGATGTTAAATATACAGGAATTGTTTTAAATAAATCATTAGAAAAATATAATGGCAGTATTATGGATGGCGAATATATCTTTTTAGGAAAACAAAATAGATATCTTTTTATGGTTTTCGATTGTCTTCGTATAGGTCATACCGATATTAGAAAAACAATTAAACTTAAAGATCGTCAACTCAAAGGAAGAGAAATTATTAATGAATGTTTTGTTTTTAATAAACAAACAAATCATAATCAGAAAATTAAATGGGATTTTGAAAAATTCGATTTAGACAAAATTACAGAAGCATATCTTAAAGATATTAAAATGTTTATGGAATCATTGAATAATGATATCTTAATATCAAAAAATTATCCTTTAATTAGACATAAATATTTCATTGATTGTCAAGGGGCTAAAAATTGGGAAATATTTGCATATTCTTCCTTAATATGGAGATCGTTTACATCAGATCCTTCAATTAAATGTCCATATTTATTAGATGGTTTAATTTACCATCCGATGGAACAATCTTATGTAGCTAATTCAAGTGAAAGTCAAAAGAATGATTTTAAATTAAAACCACCTGAGAAAAATTCAATTGATTTTTATGTTGAATTCGAAAAAGATCCTAAAACAGGAAAAATCTTAACAGTTTTTGATAATTCATATGATGATCATGAGAAAAATAAAATGTATAAAATATGTAAGTTATATGTTGGTCGTATGACTGATACAGGTGAAAAACCATCTCCATTTAGAGAAGATGAAGATCTTCATGAAGCCTATTTATTTTTAGAAGATGGTGAAGTTAGAGATGCCGAAGGAGAACCCTTAAACGATAATACGGTAGTAGAATTTTATTATCTGAATAATCCTGAAGTTCCAGATAAATATCGTTGGAAACCTCTTAGAACAAGATATGATAAGACTGATTCAGTCTATCGTTTTGGAAGACGTTATGGTAATTTCTATAGTGTCGCTGATAAAGTTTGGAAGAGTATAATTAATCCAGTTTTATTTTCTGATTTTGAAGATTTAGCTAAGGGAAATAATCCTGAAAAAAATAATTATCAATATGATAAAAAAATAAATGCTATTAGAAGTAAAATTGGTCATGAATTAATTGTTAGCACTACAAGGGAAAATAAATATTATCAAATTCAAACTAATCTTATTAAACCTATGAGAACATTTCATAATTGGATTAAATCTAATCTTATTTACACTATTTGCAGTCCATTATATAAAAACAATAAACAATTATCAGTTTTAGATTTTGGATGCGGTAGAGGAGGAGATATTCCTAAATTTCATTATGCTAGAGCAGCATCGGTAGTTGGATTTGATCCTTCAATGGATGGTATTTCAAATCCATACGATAGTTGTAGAAGTCGTGCTGCTAATTCTAAGAAGAAACCTGGTTTTCCTAAAATGACATTCTTTCAGGGAGATGCAGGGGCATTATTGAATGTTGAAGATCAAAAGAGAGCCTTGGGTGGTATGAATAATGAAAATGAAACTTTAATGCGACAATTCTTCTCAAAAGATCCATCTAAGAGAACAATGTTTGATATTATTAATTGTCAATTCGCAATTCATTATTTGTTTAAAGATAGTGTTACCTGGGGAAATTGTAAGCAAAATATTAAAGATTATTTGAGAAATGGTGGTTATTTAATTGCAACTACTTTTAATGCCAAAAAGATTATTGATTTGATTGGTGAAAATGATAATTATATTGCTTATTACAATGATCAAGAAACCGGCAAACGTAAAATATTATTTGAGATAGTTAAAAAATATCAAAATGTTGATAGTAAAACTTACCAAAAAAATATTATTGGAACCGGTTATGCGATCGATGTTCATATGTCATGGATTTCTGAAGAAGGAAGATATTTAACTGAATATTTAGTCGATCCTAGATTTATCAAACAAGAATTATTAGAAGATTGTGATATGGAACTTGTTGATACTGATGGATTTGATAATCAATTAGAAATTCATAGACCTTATATTACAAAATATTCCAAGAATCAGGAGGATGAAAAAACTAGAAAATATTTATCTGTTGATGTTGCAGAATTTTATAAAAATAACGAGTTAAATAAAGCTTCTCAAACATATAATTCTTTAATGCAATATTATGTTTTTAGAAAGAAGGATGAAAATAGAAAACAAAAAGGGGGTGAAAATTTAGAATATGATTTTCTTGATTCCAATCAATTTAAGTTAGGTAATTTGGATAATTATGATTCTGAATATTCATTTTTAAGTTCATTGCATCAGTTATTAAAGTCTCATAATATGATTCCTGAACATATTAGTACTAAAGAATTATACGATGATATTTCATTTGAATATGTGAAAGATCATAAAATAAATAGAGAAAAAATAGAAAATGTTGGAAAAAAAATGATTATCGAACATCAAGTTAATGATAAAAGTGAAATTAAAGTTAACGGATTAAATATTTTTGTTGTACAAAGAGATTGTAATAATGATAGTAATATATCATTATATAATGATAAATTTATTAAAGGAAGAAAATCAATTATCTTAATGAAAGATGGTAATTTGTTTGCACCAATCTATAAGATCGACAAAGATGGTCGTGTTAGAGGAATGTTTAATAAATCAGATCCTTTAGTTGAATGGATGTTAGAAGAGATTTAATTATGCAATCATTGGTGCCTGAATATGTGGATAACAATTGTAATCAATAATTTCAATATCTTCAAATTCAAAATCTGCAAAGTTATTTGTTTGTTTTTTTATATTTATCTTTGGATAACTATAAGGAATTCTACTTAATTGTATTTTTAATGCTTCTAAATGACTTTCATAAATATGATAATCTCCTAGGGAAATAATTACTCTTCCTGGAATAAATTTAGTTTCTTTATATTCGGGATCGTTATTAAGAACAATTGTGAATAAAATTAATAGTAAACTTGTACTAGCAATATTAAAATTTTCTCCTAAAAATGCATCGGCACTTCTTTGATACATATGAACACATAATTCATTATCATTTTCGACATAAAATTGTAAAATTAAACTATGACATGGAAATAGAGGTCCTTGATTTGCTCTTGATGGATCATACGATGATAATAATATCCGACGAGAATATTTATCTTTTTTAAGTAAATCTAAAACATATTTTATTTGATTAAATCCTTGATATTCGGTTTTTGAAGGATCATAATCGCAACCATAATGAGACCATTGAAATCCATACATATTACCCATACAACCCACAGGATAGTTATTTAAATTCATATTATCCAGAAATTCTCTGGAAGTATTACCTTCCCAAATCTTAATTCCTTTATCACTTAACCATTTTTTTGTATCAGTTTCTCCTAATAAAAACATTTTTAATTCATAAAAAATAGACCTTAAAAAGGTTTTTCTTGTTGTTGTTAAAGGAAAACCTTTTTTTAAATCAAATTCCAATTGTCCGCCAAAACATGACCAAGTATTACTATTTCTGGTAGCTCTAAAATTAAGATTATTTTTATTAATACAATTCCACATTAATGCTAAATATTTTTCTTCGCCTTCATATTTCTGATGACTTTTATAAAGATTATAAGTTAATTCAGTTTCTTTTTCAAAGAAAATTAATTGATGAGACATCTGATTATAGCATTTTTGAAAAAGTAGTTTTTTGTCAAAATAAATATCACAATAATAATTCTTATTAATTTGTGTAATGTGAACTTGCTTTAGTAGAACAGATTTTAAAGCATAATCATATAATGTTTTTCCTCCAATTACAAAAACTCTTTCTACTTTTTGTTCTAAATACATATCTAAACATAATTTTACTCCCTCTTCGATAGATTTAACAATAAAAATATCTGGCTCCTCGATAGTTAAGGTTTGTGAAACAATAATATTGATTCTATTTTTTAAAGGTCTATATTTTAATGGTATTCCTTCCCAAGTTTTTCTTCCCATCAAACATATATTTTTTTTATTAACATTTTCTGTTTTAGTTGTTATATATGAAAATAAATTAATATCTTCACTATATTTCCATGGAATTTCTCCATTTTTTGAAAAACCCCATGATTTATCAACACATACAATTGGTTCTAGCATACTATTATAATTTTGTATGAAACTTGTTTTTAAATAAATATATAATAATTTTTTATTAAATGTATAATAATTTTTTATTAAATAGACTTAAAATAATGTTAATATAAAAAACTAAAATGGCAGAAATTCATAAGAAAAATAACGATTTACATAATTATGATATTAATAAATTTCTTGAATACAAAGATATTAATAATTTTATGATTCCTGAATTAAAACCATATATTTATACTACTGAAAATATTACTCCTAATATTTCTAGTGAGTGTAAAGATGTATTAAATTTAATTGCAAATTTTGTAACTAAAGGAAGTAATCCAAATGATATTGACTTTAGGAATACAATTAAACGTAATATTAATAAACTAAATCAAACAAATTATGAAGAAATTCTTGATAAACTTAATAAAATGAATTTTTCATCAGAATTAAATGTTCGAACATTAGTAATCGAATTATTATCTGGATCAATCATTGTACCAATTGCTTTCAAGGGATATCCGATGAATGATTTTAATAACACTGAAAGAACTAAGACAGTTCCAGAATTATGTGCATCTATTTTACGCGAATTCTGTAGTTGTATTTTTAAGGTCAGTGATGATGTTGAATTAAATGTTCATTCGATTACACTTCGAATTTTGAAAGTATATTTTGATAATTATATGAATCCTCAACAAAAAATGGATGAAAATAACAATTATAATTCTGATAATTATAAAGGTTTTATGTCATTTATGGGATTATTATATGTAAACGATGTTGTTACTAATAATATTGCTCTCGAATGTTTAAGAGCAATTATTAAAAATATCTTTTTGTTAGATGAAAAGAAGAAGGATACTATTGTTCGTAGTAATGTGGAATGCACTAATTTATATAACGGATATCAATTTCTTTTAAATTTTATAATTTATAAACTAAAAAATCAACTTGATGATGTTTATAAAATGAAAAAGGAATGTAAAAATGAATTGAAATCATTAGATCCAAATTCAGAAGAATATAATATTTCAACCATTCGATTGAAACAATTGAATGAATATCTAAATAGTACATTTAATTTTATCCAAAGTATGATTAATAATCATCAAACTATTCTTGGAAATAATACTAAATATAAATCTTATGATAATAAAAATAATACTTCTGTTATTCTAAGACCAATGTCATTAATTGTAACAAAATCATTGGGTGAACAATTGAATTCACTTTTAGAAAAGTTTCCTGAAGAAAATGCAGTTAAATATGTTCATCAATAAGAATAATATTTTTATTTAATTTACAATTGATATAATACATACTTTACCATAATATGTATTATAATTTTCATCTCTAAGAATTCCAACATCTTGCCCTAGCATTTCTAATTTAGGTATAGCAATTGAATTTATTTTTAACAACAATATAATTTTGTCATTAGTTTTAGTTATCGTTTTAACAATTGCATTAGTTTTCATATTTCCTATATATAGTTTAAATTCTTGTTCAATTGTTAGGGTTAATAATTCCGTTATATTATTTATAACAAAATTAATATTATTATAAGATACTAATGGTTTTCTAGTAATAACAGATCTTTTATAATAATTAGGAATTGAATAAACATTTTCTAATTGGATAGATCCTGTTTCTCCCTGATAGATAATAGTAGAATCTATATATTTTTTATGAATTGATATAATTTTTGTTTCAATACATTCTATTCCATTAGTTAATATAATCGAATCACCTAAATTATAATTTCCAATATCCATATTTCCAGTAAATACAACTCCCTTATCTGGAATATTAATTATTTCCATAACGGTAAATAAATTATCTGTTTGTTTAGTTATTATTTTGTTTCTATCAGAAATAGCAATATTTTCAATATATTCTACCAGATTATTAATTCCATTTTCCAGTATATTGGAAATATAAATAATTGGTAAATCTGGATAATAAGTTGTTAAACAAATTGGATTATCTAAAATATCTATTTTATTGGCTAAGATAACAGATTTTATATTTAATAATTTGGAGATATTATAATAGAGATCAATTATTTCTCTTGTTGACGGATCGTCTAATTTGAAACATTCAACAACAATAAAAATTAGATCACTCGAATATCCTAAAAGACCTTTAAAAATATTTTTTATTTTCTTAGTATCACCAGGATAATCAAGAATATTAATAATAATATCTGATTCGATTGCAATATCTGTAGAATTAGAATCTTTAATAGTTTTATAATTTACAATCTTACCTGATTTTAATCCAATAATTTCTTTCTTAATTGAACTAGTTTTCCCTGAAAGTTTTTCATGTTCATGTTTAAATAATAAATTTATTTTTTTCTTAGAAATAGAACCATGAATAATATTTGAAATAGTAGTAGTTTTACCACTAGACGATGTCCCAACGAATGAAATTTTTAATTCATTAAATTTAATGCTATTTTTTTTATTAATAATAACATAATAAATACTAGAATTTCCAAATAAATATTCAAATTTATAACAAATATTTGCATTTAATTTTTTAGATTCGACTAATTCTTTAAAAATATTATAAGTAGCTTCGGTTTCCTCTAAAGTAATATTTCCCAATTCTCCTTTATCAGTCACTCCAAATATATAATGTGCCTCTTCAACTTCAGTTAACTGTTTTGATGTAGTTAATCTTCTTTTAATCTGTGAAATTGTTTTTTCAAGGCCATATGATGTTTTAGTATCTAGTCTTAATTTATATTCAATTGAATTTAATTCGGATTCTTTAATTAATTTAATATCACCAAGTTGATTGTTATATGAATGATCGATTAGATCAGAAATGAGTGAAATTGCTTTTTCAGTATTTAGATTTTCTTTTTTTATCAATGAATGTAATATAATATCTGATAAATTCATTTTATAATTTTTAATAATTTAAATAATATAAATAATATTTTATTTTATTCAATTTTTATATATATGAGTCTGGCGTCATTGAAGAAAAAAATAAATAAATACACTAAAAAAATTAGTTTATTAAAAGGAGGAATGCTTCCAATAAATGATGATAATACAATCAATCCATTATTTCAACCTCTTTTTAAGAATTTTTCTGACAGTTTTAATAAAGATATTACACATAATCCAGAAACAACACCGGATAATGAAAACGAAATAATTTATTATTTATTATTATTATTATTTATAAAGGGAGACAATTTACCTATAGGTCTTAATCCTGATAATTTTAATATGACACTTAATTCTTTTATTAAAGATTATGACCAGGTTACTATATTTGATCATCTAAATATATCAAAATCATTTGGAGAAGCAACATTGATAAAACATGAATTAGTTGTTTCTGATACAACAAACAAAAATATTATTGGAGAACTACCAATAACTCCTAAAGAATATGATATAAATAATAATGAAATTCCATTATTTGTTCTTGATAATGATGGAAAAATATTCATTGGTAAATCAAAAAAAATACTAATAAATACAAATTATTTGTCTCATTATAGTGTTAGAAAGATATTAAATACTGTTAGATTTTTTAAAAAAAGTAGTGATAATTTTCTAAAAAAAAATCTATTTATAATTGTTACAAAAAATATAAAAGATATAACCGATAATACTCCAAGTATACATGATGTATTAAATGATCTTTTAAATAATCCGACCAATAAAATAGAACCTGGTGATTATTCTGATATTATATTTATTTCTCCTACACAACCTCTCAATGAAATATCGAATGAAGCTTTAAGGTCTAGTAGTTCAGATGATCTTATATTTTGGTTATTGTCATGTTCATTATATAATATGGGCTATAGAGAAAAATTAATATTATTAACTGCAGATAAGCAAAAATATTTTGATGATAAATCAAAAAATACTAAAAATTTAGCATCTGAAATGATTGATGCACTGGATTTAAATAAAGTAATAATTACAAAAATTACATATGACTCATCTACTGGAAAAAATATAATAAATAGTTACTCTAATAATGGAATACATAATTTATTAAATCAAGTTACTAATATTATGAGAACTACATCAGTTAGAAGAGATAATACAGCCGATCCAAATTCACTTAGTGTATTTACAAATCTATCACAAGATATCTATAATGAATTTAATCTACCTACATCTATATATGTTCCGAAAACAAAGTTTCACGATAATTTTAAATATGGTTTTAATTCTGCCAATTATTGCTCCGGATTAACTAACATAGATGTATCAAAATCTAATTATTTTTCTGATAAAACATTTGAAAATTTAGCAGAATATATGCAAACCAAAGGTTCTAAGTGTGATAATGTTTTTTTCGAACAATTTATAACATATATTAAATATATTCAACATAAAATGTATCCGGTTTGTAACGGTTCAGTTAAATTAAATTATTGTTCTATTGATGAAGAAGACTTTATAAATCTTATTTAAAAATTAGAAATAATATTTTATTTTATTTAGTTTTTATATATGGAGAGAGAGTTTTTGAAGGAAAAAATAAATAAATATAGTAAAAAAATTAGTTTATTAAAGGGGGGTAGTATAGGTAAGTATTCTCCTGCTTTTTTTAATGACGATCAGCATAATGTATTTAAATTTCTGACAATTAATAAAATAATATCATTTATTAATAATCCCCCTAATTTAATGGACGTTCCGTTATTTTTATTATCGAGTTTATTTTTGAATTTAAATGAGAATGCTTTATTATTTTCGGGTTTTATAGACATGTTAGATCCTTATGAAAAAATAGTAATATGTGATTATTCTAATTTTGTAAATGATACAGCAAACCATACGGATTTTTTTTCAGGAAGAGATCGTACAAAAAGAAACACTTTAGATATTTATAATAACGGTATTCTTAGGATAGAAAATTTAGCAAATAATAATCCTAACAAATTATATATATGTTGTTGTCAACATCTCCGTGATAAAAATATTGAAAGATATATTGCTAATAATAAAATTTCGATAGATAGCTTAAATGAATTTCCACTCACATTGAATAATGTAATATTTGTTGATGTAGGAATTATAGAAATCGCCGAAATGACTAATTACACCGAAAAAAATATAAATTCGGGAGCATATGATGATTTTGTATTTTGGTTATTAAGTATCGCAGTTTTTAATTTATACGACAATAGTTATATTAACTCTTCTCTAGGAATTAGAGACCGTTTCAATACTAAATTAGAATTACTTACAAATGATAAACAAAAATGGTTTGATTTAAATAAAAACGAAATAGGACTAGGAGTACCACTAGGTAGTACAGACCCTATTACAAAACCATTTATTAAAAATTTACATTTAGAATTAAAAGATACGGAATATAATTATTTTAACATTTTTTATCTAAATGGTAAACAACATATTAAACAATATACATCCTGGGATTTTAATGATAAAATGTGTGAATTCTTAAATGGATTGATATATTTTATGGATGTATCCGAACCAATTAATAATAATATTTTTGCTTTTATGAATGGAATAACCCCGCTACCATCTATAAATTGGCGAGGACGTAAAATTAATGGAAACAATTTGTTTGAATCAGGAATTTTGTTAGCCCAATATTGCATTGATAGAAATCTAGATTACAATGATTTGTCATTTAATGACTATAAATTAATGTTACAAACAATTGATAACTGTACTAATTTTTTTGACATTATGATATCATATATAAAATTTATTCAAAATATAATTACTAGAAGTTGTAATACTTTTGATAGTTCACGTTGCTAATAAAAAAATTATCTATCTATACTTTCAAAAGTAAATTTAAAAAATGGTTTTATTATTGGATTAGTAGTCATAATATATTCTTCAATAAAC
>Ga0007873_1000398_pt1 | contig 10936 bp, 11 predicted proteins | sample CryBogCBH26May08_FD_71228 | JGI IMG/M metagenome (GOLD analysis project Ga0007873, IMG submission 71228) | Freshwater microbial communities from Crystal Bog, Wisconsin, USA - CBH26May08 | ecosystem: Environmental > Aquatic > Freshwater > Lake | place: Crystal Bog, Wisconsin, USA | collected...
ATGTTTTTTTTCCATGTAAATTAATTTAGGAATGCAATTTACACATACAGATTATAACAGCTTAAATACAGTTCATTGCGCAGCAATGTTGGTTCAACGCTTGTATTTATGCTATAAGACGCATTAGTACTTTCTGTACGTCGGTGATTATCAATCCCTTTCTATTAGTCATTCTAAATGGTCGTTTTGTATTTTCAAACGCCAGATTCATACTACCTGTATTCAATTATTAGTGCTTAATTCCTTTTACGCACTGCGCATTTCAGTCACAGGTTTAGTAACTGAAATGCCTTTCAAAATAAACGGATTTTCTGCGTTAAAACAAATATTTTGAGTGCTGTATTTAATTTTATAAAAATGTATTTTATTATTATCTGCGTAATACCGAATTATAATATAACATTTGCACCCATATATTTCTGTATGAGGAATATTTAAAGCTCTTCATCTGTAAAACGATTTCCCCATTAACTATATAATTGTAAGATAGTTATTCCGTTTCAGAAAACGCAGCACGACTAACATTGCCGTACTACAAAAAGTTTAACCATGGTTTTAGCATTAGCTATTTCCCTTTACTTTTTTTGTTACTGATATTAAAGCGTTTCTGTTCACTTCAGCAAGTCAGTATTCCCAGTTAATAAAATTTATGGTTCATCTCAGCATTAAGATTGCAACCGTTCAATTATGTTCTGGACAAAAAATCAGCTCAATTGTTTTTTAGGGTTTCTATTTTAAGTGAATATAAAATCAGCGGTCTTTTCCAGTTTACAGTAATTTATTTTATTATAATATACGAATAGCTGGTATAACTGACCATCGAAAATTGATAATGCCACCGCAACTACTTGCGATGCCATTAAAAAAATGAGCATGCCCTCGCAGCTGGTTGCGATGGCAATAAATAAAATAGAATACCGTCGCAAGCAGTTGCGATACCATTCAATAAAATAGAATGCCATCACAATTGCTTGGGATGACATTAAAAAAATGAGCATGCCCTCGCAAGGCGTTGCGATGGCAATAAATAAAATAGAATGCCACCGCAAGCAGTTGCGATACCATTCTTAAAATGAAGATTTCTCCTACTGGAGGGATTAATTAACAAGTAAAAAAATTATTAACATGATTAATGTAGAAAAATTATTAGGAAACATATTTGATAAACAAGGGATGTCGAGAGCGCACTTATTAGCTTATTCAAAAGATCAGTTGAAAAGACTTATTGCTAATAACGACACCCATATTTACGATACCATTATTGCCTTTATTTCCCCGTTGATTGTAGCTTTTGATGCGGAGCTAACCACGGATGATACCACCAGAAATTTGCGTGCTGGTCAGACTGGAATTGTAGAAATAGTAACGGACGATTTTGGGAATACTATGAGCACCCGTGAAGATGAAATTGCCCGTAAACTTGGTGGCATAAATTCTGTAGCGTTTAAGGAAATTTATCCTCATGGCCAATCTGAATATACCAGACCCTCCAGAGATAATATGGAAAAGTTTACCAAAAGAATCAATTTAGCGGCTACCAAGTATGCTGCCGATCTGGGAGCAGAAATTACTGCAGAATTGCAGAATTTAAAAGTAAATTACAACGCAGCAAGAGATCCGCAGACTGATACCATAGCAGATTTGTCGGCCACCAAGAAAGCAGTTACTACCAATCAGATTGCTCTTTCTAAAGGTTTAACCAAAGTATTGCATCAGATTGGCACTTTGTATCCTGGCGATGCAGCAGCTTGCAATAGTTTGTTCAATTTCAATTTATTGTATCCTGTTACCCACCACCCCCACACCGTATATAGCGGAGTACTGCTGCCGGTGGCAGAAGTAACTGTATTAAATCAGGCATTGGGCGAAACAATGCAGATAGCGGTAGAAAATACGGGCAATAATGCCGATTTCTGGATCTGGATTGGCGATGTGCCTGCAGCGCAGGTTCATGGAAAGGCCGTATTGGTAAAAGCGGGTAAATTGGCCAACTTTAAACCATCCGATTTGCAGGAACTTGCTGGTACCGGTACTTACCTTACTATTAAAAACGCAAATGTCACCAATTCGGCAAGCTATACCGTAACTATAATAGGATAATTTAATTAGCTAATGTGCTAATTTGATAATGAATACAATAGAAGAAAAACTAAAGGCTAATATTTTAAAAAATTAAAAGTAATACAAAGTCCTGGGATGTTACTTTCCAGGATTTTCTATTTATGTATACATTCCACTGAGGACTATAATATTGTAATTAGAAAAACTATACTTTACAAATAGTTTTACATTTAAGTGTTTTTTTGTAAATTTATTCAAACTGATTTGCAGTTACAATATTAGCAGTAAGAAATGGATTTAATATTAGTAAGTCTTTATCTCTGGTAATAAGATAATCGGCTTTAAATGAATCTATCAAATCTAATAGAAAGTTATCCTTAGGGTCTCTGTTTTCGAAATGAGTGGATTTGATATCAAATTTTAATCGAATTGTTTGTAACAAAACAAGTAATTCAGCTACAGCTTCTTTGGGGAAATATTTTTTAATTTTTGGGCGTACAGTCACTTCTCTAATCTCTACTAATAACTGTTCGCAGTATACAATTATAATTTGCTCATTGATTATTAAATCTTTAAGAATGGATAGCTTTTTACCAATTAGGAAACTAATCCAGATATTGGTATCAAAACAACTTTAATGCTTTTGGCTTTCATAAATTCTTTGTCTTACCTATTCTACTTCATTATTTATACCAGTCAGGCTTAATTCTTTTGTTTTAAAACTGCTTAATAATCTGGAAAGTTTAGATTCAATTACTTCTTTCTCCAGCTCTTTGGTCAATTTTATTTTATCCTTTACTGGCAACTGTTTAACTAAAGAAAGCACTTGATCGTAGGTGATGTCAATTTGCAATGCTGTTCTAATTATTTTATTTTTCATAAATTTAGTATAGTTGATTGATATTTAGTTTTAAATACCTAATAGCTAAATATATAGCGTCATAGCATTAAATAATTATTTATTAATAGGCCTATATGTGTTAGAGCGAGCGCGACGGATTGGCGGGGTATCCTTTTTGCCTTCGGCAGGATAAAATACGCGGGTAGATGCAGGCAAAAAGATACAACCAGAAAGCCGGGCCTGCAAGGCGCGCCATAATCCATGTAAAAAATAAACAGTAAAAATGGAAAAGAATACAAGCTGAATGATTAATTTATTCCGTATTATATATGACAGGGAAATGTTTAGTGATAAATATCATGAGGGTAATTAGCTAAGGAATCATTATTTTTGCCCGTCCGTAAAAAAATGAATGGACAAGTTCATTGATAATCTCTCTCTCAGAAAAAACAAGCAACATTTTATAGACATTAAAATTAAAAAATTATGAGTTACATTGTAGAAGTACATGCAAGACAGATTTTAGACAGCCGCGGAAATCCTACGGTAGAAGTAGAAGTATTAACAGACGATGGTGCTATGGGCCGTGCATCGGTACCTAGTGGTGCTAGTACTGGTATACACGAAGCGGTAGAATTGAGAGATAATGACAAGAAAAAATACGGTGGTAAAGGCGTATTGAAAGCAGTAAAAAATGTAAATGATCTTATTGCCGATGCTATAGTGGGTTACGATGTAACGCAACAAGCTGCAATAGATCAGGCTATGATAGACCTTGATGGTACAGCAAACAAAAGCAAATTAGGTGCAAATGCAATATTGTCTGTAAGTATGGCGGTGGCTAAAGCTGCTGCTGAAGAAGCTGGTCTGCCTTTGTACCGCTATATAGGTGGTACCAATGCAAGAACTTTGCCTGTACCAATGATGAACATACTGAATGGTGGTGCTCATGCGGATAATAAAATAGATTTCCAGGAGTTTATGATTATGCCAGTAGGTGCTCCTTCTTTTAGCGAAGGTTTACGTTGGGGTGTAGAAATTTTTCATACTTTGAAATCTGTATTGAAGAAAAAAGGATATAGCACCAATGTAGGTGACGAAGGTGGTTTTGCACCAAACATTCAAAGCAACGAAGAAGCTATTGAAACCGTACTGGAAGCAATATCTGCATCGGGCTTTAAAACTGGCTCTCAGATTGCCATTGCAATGGATGCTGCCAATAGTGAACTTTGGGATGCTAAGAAAAAGAAATATGTTTTCCACAAAAGTTCTGGCAAAGCGGTAAGCAGCGATGAGCTGGTAAAATTCTGGGAAACATGGGTAAAGAAATATCCTATTTGTTCTATTGAAGATGGTATGGCGGAAGATGATTGGGCTGGCTGGAAGAACCTTACCGAAGCGGTAGGTAAAAAAGTACAGTTGGTGGGCGACGATTTGTTTGTAACCAATGTAGAACGTTTACAACAAGGTGTAGATAAGGGTATTGCGAATAGTTTGCTGGTAAAAGTAAATCAGATTGGTAGCATTACCGAAACCATCAATGCTGTAGCTATGGCGCAGAATAATGGTTATAATACTATTATGAGTCACAGAAGTGGTGAAACAGAAGATGTAACCATTGCTGATTTAGCAGTTGCATTGAACTGTGGTCAGATAAAGACTGGTTCTGCTTCTCGTACTGATAGAATAGCTAAATACAACCAATTGATCCGTATTGAAGAAGAATTGGGTAATACTGGTGTATTCTTAGGTAAAGGAAAAATTAAATTTGGTAAATAACCTACCCCTCTTATCCTTCCAAGGGATTATTGGGGGATAAAGGGCGTAATACACATTAATTGATTTTTTGTTTATTACAGGAATAAAAGCATGAATTTATTCCCTTTAGGTATAATAATCGGCAGTAACAAATAAGTAGCTTATTTTTACTGCCGATTTTGTTTTTATACAATGATGAAAGAAAAAATACTTCCACTGATATTTAATAAATACTTCGCTGCTGCAATCATATTTGCTGTATGGATGCTATTTTTTGACCAGCGCGACTATTTTTTTGTACACAATTTAAAAGAGCATCGTAAAGAACTGGAAAGAAAGAAAAAATATTATCAGGAACAAATAGATAAAGCGAAAAAAGACTTAGTAGATTTACAGAATAACCCCGCTGCTATTGAGAAATATGCCCGTGAGCACTACCTGATGAAGAAAGATGGCGAAGACATATTTCTGATGGAAGACTCCCTTAAAACAAAAAGTATAACTCCGGAACAATAAAGAAGTTATCCACACGTTTATATTGTATCCTCCGGATTTACCCTCCGAAAGCAGTACATTTGATTAGTTACTGTTAAAATAGATTCATGCAAAAGTTTACGCAGGAACAGTTGATGCTATATGTGTATCAACAAGCTTCACCCATCTTGAAGATGGCAATAGATAGGGTTATAAAAGAGGATGCTGAGATTGCAGAAGAAGTAAAGCTTCTTAGGCAGTCCAGAAAAGAGATGGACAAAGCTGGTAAAGACGGCTTAATGTCTCCTTCTTCTTTAACGCTGAACAAGATTATGCAATACGCTAAAAAGGCAAAGAGTTAAGATTTAATGCCTTATTAAAGCGGACCATCATTCTGGCAACTATATTTGCTTTGAAATTTGAATGAATGGGTTATGCAAAAAAGAATCACTGTTTTATTACTATTGGTGCTCTCTGTATGGGCAGGTATGGTAAGTGTGCAAGCACAATGTGCTATCTGTACTAAAACTGCTTCGCAACTGGGCGAAGGACCTGCTCATGCATTGAATACGGCTATCATATACCTGATGCTTACCCCTTTTGCTATTATTGGCTTAATTGGATACAGATGGTGGAAAAGCCAGAAAAGCAACTAGGTTTCAGATTATTTATGGAGGCTGAAAAATTGCCCAAAAATTGTATTGGAAAAATCTAAACTTAATTACAGAGTTTTCATTATTTTTGGGGTATTAGTGAGCAACTTCTGAATGAAAATTCAGGAATTGTAGCTATTTAAACAACTAAAATATGTCATTTAGCTTACTTGAATCGGTACAAAAGTTATTCCCAAAAGAATTTATTGCGAAAACAGCATCGATATTAGATGAAAATCCAAAATATGTTGCCGACGGTATTACAGGTATCATTCCATCTGTATTAACCGGTTTGATGCAAAAAGGAACATCGCCCGATGGATTGGCAGCCATTGCAAAGCATAGTGGCGATGCAAAAGATGTAAAGTTTCATGATAGCCTTTCTAAAATAATTACCGGAAAGAACTACACAAAATACGAGAAGTTATTTGATAGTGCAGAGGATTTGTTTGGAGAAAAATTGTCGGACATAACCCACAAAGTGTCTATCAATTCTGGATTAAGAGAAACTTCGGCAAACTGGCTGATAAGATTGATAACCCCAACGGCATTAGGTGTTCTGGGAGAACATATAAAGAAAAATAAACTGAATATCACCGACGCTGCTCATGTAATAGCAAATGAAAGAGAATCGATAATAAAAGCTGTTCCGGAAGAATATAATCTTACTTCGGTTTACGGTTTTAGTTCTTTGCAGGATATAGGCGATAAGTTCTCTAATGCTGTATCATTCACTACCCACGAATTACCAGCATTACCAAAAGAGCCTGAGGTACCTGCTATACATTCCATTATTGATCACTCTGTAATAGAACCTTCTTTTTCAGAGCCTGTAATTCCAACAGTTCATCAAGAAGTGATTCATAAAGTATTGGAGGAACCTGTAATAGCAATACCAAAAGTGGAAGTGCCTGTAGTAGAAGCACCTCTTTTTCATGAGCCTGTTATAGAAGCTCCCAAAGAGGAAACTTATATTAAACCCATTGAACAGATAAAACCCACAGTAAATGAGGAATATAAAACGGTTGTAGTTACTACCAATATCAGAGAAAGTAGTACACAACCTAAGATAGTAAAAACCAACCCTGCATTTAAATGGAAAGTATTGAGCTGGGTTTTACTGGTGATATTCTTTATACTCCTAATAGTATTATTTAATATACTTCCTCCTATGTTTAGAATATAATGTAAGAGGAAGTAAAAAAAGCGGCTTACTAAATTAATTTAGTAAGCCGCTTTTTTTATTTTAATGCATTTATAATAGTAGCAAATTCATCAGCATTCAAAGATGCTCCACCTACTAGACCACCATCCACATCGGCCATTGCAAATAACTCAGCAGCATTGTTGCCTTTTACACTTCCACCATATAATATAGAAATTTCGTTTGCAACAGTTTGTCCATAATGTGCTGCAAAAGCATTTCTGATGTGTTGGTGTATATCCTGAGCCTGTTGGCTGGAAGCTGTCTTTCCTGTACCAATAGCCCAGATTGGTTCGTAAGCAATTACTACTTTAGTAATTTGTTCTGCGGTTAAATGAAATAGAGATTCTTTTAATTGTACAGCAACAAATTCATTTTGAGAACCTGCTTCTCTAATATCTAAAGATTCCCCACAACAAAATATTGGCGTAAGATTACTTTCCAATACTAAATTTATCTTTTCAGCCAGAAAAGTATTTGATTCATTAAAGTATTCTCTACGTTCACTATGACCAAGTACAACATAATTTACAGATAATGATAGAAGCATTTCTACACTGGTTTCGCCGGTGTAAGCGCCACTCTTTTTAGAGTAACAGTTTTGGGCAGCTATAAAGATACCATGTTTGCCATTTACTTTATCTACCGCTAGTTTTAAGTAAGGAAACGGTACAGCTAACACAACTTTTCTGTTCTCATTCAAGTCGTATTCTTTACTTAATAAATTGTCCAGCAATTGCTCAGCCTGGGAATAAGTAAGATTCATTTTCCAGTTGGCTGCCGCGATTTGTTGTCTCATAATATGGTGTTTATTTAAATGATAATTTTTAAATTATTCGGTGTCAAAGATATGCTTCAATACAGATATTTCTGCTGAAGTTAATTTCTGATGTTTCATATCTTTCCAGTTTCCAATCTCTTTGATGGCTTTATCAAAGTCATATTTATTATTTCCATCAGCACCCCAACTGAAATTAGGTATACGTTTAGGAGTTAAACCAGCACCAAAAACATTACAGCAGATACCAATAACCGAACCTGTATTTATAGCACTATTAATAGCCACTTTACTATGATCGCCCATTATTAGTCCGCACTTCTGTCCTACCGGTATAAATTCGTTTGCTTCATCATTCCATACCTTTACAATTCCTCCAGTATTTTTCACATTACTGTTAGTGGAGCCTGCACCAAAATTGCACCACTCTCCTACTACACTATCGCCCAGATAACCATCATGTGCTTTATTGCTATTACCCTGCATCACAATATTTTTAATTTCGCCACCAACCACACAGTTATTCCCGATAGATGTAGCACCATAAATTTTTGCACCCATTCGTACCAGACTATTCTCTCCTAAAGCAAAAGGCCCACGAATCATTGCACCTTCCTGAATAGTCGCATTTTTCCCAATATAAATTGGACCAGTTGATGCATTCAGAAAACAATGTTGAACATTGGCAGATTTATCTATATAAATATGTTCTGGACTAATAGCTGTTACAGTTTCTGGGATAATTTGAGTAATATTTTCTTTAACTTTAATCAGCTCAATATCAAACTCAATTGCAAGGTTGTTCCATTGCATAATTTGCCATGGATATTCAAGAATTTTAACCCCTTCAAAAACATTAGCGGTGTAACCAGAAAGAATTTCAGCATTATTGTTATTTCCTAATAGTCTATAAGCAAGTAGTGAATTATTTTTATCAACTAATTTTTCATTTACTTGAAGTAATAATGCTTGTTGAACAAAACCAACATCAGGCAAAACAGACGCATCTACAAATAAAGTATCAATACTGATCCATTTAGAGTATAGTTCTTGCAAATAATCTACGGTAATTAAATAGGCTTCTTTACCAGTTATTAATTCCCAACGTTCTTTATTGGTAAATAATCCCATTCTAATTATACCTACTGCTCTTGTGGAGGAAATAGGTTTTAAATTATTTCTACTTTTATTATCAAATAGAACAACATTCATATTATTCAATTTTAATTAAAGCTGAGAACAATAATTACAATATTTAATCATTTTAATATCATTACTAATTTTTTCCATATCCACAATCAGTAATTTACGAGGAAGTGTTTTCCAGGAAGCAGGATGGCCTCCAAATTCCTTCTCCACTTTCTTAAATTGTTCCAAAGCAATGAAAGCACAAGCAGGAATAAAAGTTGTATAACGGATTAATTTGTTTTGAATCTTTTTAGGAATAGGCATCTGTCTAACCAGGTTATTCATTATTCTACACTCTTCAATAAAGAAGTCTTCCATTTCTTTTATGGATTTGGCTTTAGTGATGGCCGTATTTATGTTTTGCTGAAGATCTTCATATATATCATATATATCGTCCATCAATTGTCCCAATACCCCAGTTTGATAGATGAACTTGTTTTCCAGTTCAGAGAACTTACCATCCAGTAAATAACCAATTAATAAATTCGCCTGCCCCCCTTTTTCCTTTGTAATACTGGCAGCATCACTAAAAGATATATCAGCATTAAACTGAACCGCTGAGGTTGCCTGCACATAAAAGGCCTTTTGAAGCTGATCTAAATAACCTTCGTTAATATAGCCTGTACTTTTGAAAGCTTCATTTATCAAGACTAATAGTTGAGCTCGGCTGGATAATTCACTGAATCCTTTTTCACCGTTTAGCAGTTTAATTAAGTCCTCTAAAGTCCATCCATCTTCATCCAACAATTCATCGCTTAAAGAAGCCATTATCCCACCAAGTGTAATCCGTTTCCTTTCATTTATATTTATGGTTCGATTTTTAAGAATCAGAAAATTTTCAGCATTGCAGCAAACGGTATATAAAGGATAAGTTCTAAAGAGTTCTCTTGCATGAGGTTTTGAAAGTGAAAAAGAAGCTTTATTGCAGCAATCTATTACCAGTGGCTTAATGATTGATTGAACGTAATGGTATTGACGTAACATTCTAGCACCATAATTAATTCCTACCAATGGAAAATGAATAATATTCATGCGGTAAATTTATAGCGCATTTTGAATACAACTTTATTTTTTTATATTATCTCATAAGGGTCAATTGAAAAGTATATTTCAAAATTCATAAGCATCTTTACCATTGTAGTTATCAATAAGAGATCAATTTAGAATGAGCTTTATTAATAAATGAATAGCAGCAATCTATTAGATAGCTGCTATTCATCAATATAGTTTTTTATTTGGACTAATAATTTGTTGGTTGTTGTTTTTTATTTTTCAACCCTACTCCTGCACCAGCAGCTAATAGAATAAGGCTTAAACCTCCATCAAATGGTACAGAGCCATCTCCAGTTCCAGTCGTATTGGTATTGGTAGTACCAGTTCCGCCTACACCAGGACCACCTTTGTCCGGTATGGATGTTGGGGTACCTTGTGCATGTGCTGCAATTCCAATTACTGTCACTACTAGTGCAAGTATTGTAACTTTTAGTATCTTTTTCATTGTATCCTTTTTTTGTTTGATAAATCAGCTGAGTAATTTTTAAAGTCACTCAGCTGCTTATTATTGTTTATTATTTTGCAATCATTTCTATTTGATATACGCTCTTACCTTCTACAGTTCTTATTGACAAAGTGTACAATCCAGAACTCAATACCTTGTTCATAGTGATTGTTTCACTCGTTGAACCCGCTGTATGATTGATTGCTTTACTAAATACTTCCTGACCAAGATTGTTTACTAATACTACTGTGTATTTACCTGCAGCTACATTTTGCGTTTGTACAGTAAAGGTTTTATCGGTAACTGGGTTAGGATACAAACTTATGTTACCTTTCACAGTACCTGCAATTACTGGCACTATTTTGCTTTGTTTGAATACTATGCTGAAACGATCTTTATAAGTAGCAACTTCTGTTGTAGGGGTAAAGCTTACTGCGGTTTCAGCCGGCACTTCAGTATTAGTCAGTCCATCTTTAATAAA
>Ga0007873_1000410_pt1 | contig 10701 bp, 10 predicted proteins | sample CryBogCBH26May08_FD_71228 | JGI IMG/M metagenome (GOLD analysis project Ga0007873, IMG submission 71228) | Freshwater microbial communities from Crystal Bog, Wisconsin, USA - CBH26May08 | ecosystem: Environmental > Aquatic > Freshwater > Lake | place: Crystal Bog, Wisconsin, USA | collected...
ATAACCATAACCTTTTTCCAAAAGTTTGCTTTTGACGCTTTTGACCTTAATGATGTCGCGGGTCAAGGTCAGTTTTAACGGGGCATCTTCGCCTTCACGGACGACAGTCAGGACAATCTTACTGCCTGGCTCGCCGCGCATAATCTTTACGCCATCCGCTAAAGTCAAACCTTTGACCGGCTTGTCATCCAAGCGGATAATCAAGTCACCGCTTTTGATGCCGGCCCGTTGTGCGGGCGTGTCGTCGATGGGCGAAACGACTTTAATAAAACCGTTCTCCATGGTGACTTCAATGCCCAAACCACCAAACTGGCCGGTGGTACCTTCTTTAAGCTCTTGGTATTCTTCAGCAACCAAGTAAGCGGAATGGGGGTCTAAGCCGCTTAACATGCCGCGAATGGCATCTTCCAATAATTTTTTATCGGAAACGGGTTCGACATAATCTTTTTTGATACGCCCAAAAATTTCGGTAAATGTCCGCAAATCTTCAAAAGGCAATGCATCGGTGTCAGCTACTGGCTGGCGGCTGTCCTTGTCGGCAAAGACACTACCGCAAGTGCCCATAAAAATGCCCAGTATCATTCCTAAGCATAAAATGACTATCGTTTTCTTTTTTTGCATGTGCCTTAAAACTCCAAATCCTCAATTACTGTCATTTACCACGCTTGATTGTACCACTGGACAAGGCATTAATGCTTGCACCAGTCCAATGGATCAACCGGTTTTCCATCTTGGCGTATTTCAAAATATAAGCCGGGCTGGCTGCGCCCACCGGACTTGCCCACTGCGGCGATCACTTCACCGGCTTTGACCGCTTCATCTTTCTTTTTGTATAGGCTGTCATTATAAGCATAGAGCGACATATAGTGGTCTTCATGCCTGATGATGACCAGCAAGCCCATGCCTTTAAGCCAATCGGCAAAAACCACTTTGCCCGAGGCAATGGCATGGACATCGACGCCCTCTTTGGCACGGATCAGGATGCCGTTCAGAAAGCTGGGCGACTGGATGCTGGTGATGTTTTGTGCCGACCCGCCCAGCACCGGCAACGACAAATGGCCTTTAAATGCGGAGAACGGGCCGCTCAACTGGGGATAATTTTCGGCAATTTCCGGCACATCATCACCCGTCTGGGCGCTGATGCTTTGTTGGCCCTGCCCGTCATCGTGCGGCAACGATGCCAACAGTTGTTGCACCTTGCCCTCGCTAAGTTCATCCAGTGCTTGGCGTTGCCCCTTGCTTGCCGCGCCCAAAAGCTTATCGCGTTGTTTACGAAATTCCGCCAGCACCACCTGTTCGGCTTGTTTTTTCTGCAATTGCTGCAACAAATTGTCAGCTTCCGCTTGTCTTAAGGCGTCCAGCTGATGCAACACCTTAAGCTCCTTCTGTAGGGCGGAGAGCTCCTCCATACGCTTGTGGCTAATGCTTTGGAAATAACCGGCCAGCAAGCCTGATGGTACGGCAGCTTGCTGGTTAAGCATCAATTTAAGCGGTTGCTGCTGGCCTAACTGGTAAGCAGCCCTGACTTGTTTTGCCAGTCGGCTGTTTTCCCTGTCCAATTTTTGCTGGGCAGTAAGGATATCTTGACCGATGGCATCCAATGCTTGCTGCTTGCGGGCCATTTGCGCGTTAAGTTGCCTTAATTGCGCGAGGCTTTCGCCGTAACGCTTTTCTACATCTGCCAACAATCCCTCAAGATCATCGCCCGTTTGCCGTTGTTGCTGCAGCCCTTGCTGTTGCACCGATTGGAATAGGGCGGGCAAAAATTCACGCCAGTGCCTTCCATCGTCCGTCCCGGCACTGGCAGGATGGCTAGCGGCAAGCCACAGCAGACAATAAAACAGTCTTTTTGGCATTCACATCAGGCGGTTTTTAAAAGTGAATGGCCGGTCATTTCAGCAGGTTTGGGGATTGCTAAAATATCCAACAGCGTGGGAGCCAAATCCGATAAGCTGCCGCCATCCATCAACGGACGCTGGCCCAGCACATACACTAACGGCACGGGGTTGGTCGAGTGGGCCGTTTGCGGTTCGCCGGTGTCAGGATCGACCATTTGTTCGATATTGCCATGGTCGGCAGTCACCAACATCTGTCCATTGACTGATTGCAGGGCCTCGACAATGCGCTGCAAGCTGCTGTCTATAGTTTCCACCGCCTTAATGGCCGCCGGTATAATGCCGGTATGCCCGACCATATCGCAATTGGCGTAATTGCAGATAATCACATCATATTTGCCACCGGTAATGGCATCCACCAGTTTATCGGTCACTTCCGGGGCGCTCATTTCTGGCTGCATGTCATAGGTACGGACTTGCGGGGAAGGCACTAAAATGCGTTCTTCGCCGGGGAAGGGCGCATCAATGCCGCAGTTTAAGAAAAAGGTGACGTGGGCAAACTTTTCAGTTTCGGCAAGCCTTAGTTGGGTCATACCGACTTTGGACAACACTTCGCCCAAACTATTGTTGACATCGACCGGCGGGAAGGCAATGGGGTAATCAAAATCCTGCTGATATTCGGTCAAGGTGCAAAAATAACCGCTAAACGCTGGGTGGCCCCTATCAAAACCGCTGAACGTTGGCGAGGTCAGCGCTTGCGATATTTCCCGGGTGCGGTCGGCACGGAAATTCATGAACACGACGGTGTCTTCCTGGTCGAGCGCGACCGCTTGGCCTTGTGCGTCCACAATGGCCGTCGGCAACACAAATTCATCAGTTTCGCCACGATCATAAGCGGCTTGCAAGCCGGACAACGCGGATTCTGCCTTATGTTCCGCCGCGCCTTTAGCAATCAGGTCGTAAGCCAATTTGACCCGATCCCAACGCTTGTCCCTGTCCATGGCATAAAAACGCCCTGTTAGGGAGGCAATTTTTCCGACACCCAAGGCGGCAAATTTGGCATCCAATAAGGCAATTGAGCCCGCCGCGCTTTTAGGCGGCACATCACGGCCATCCAAAAAGCCATGTAAATAGATTTTTTGCAAGCCCCGTTTGGCAGCCAGTTCTATCATCGCCATAATCTGCTGTTCGTGGCTATGCACCCCGCCTGGCGACAGCAACCCCAAAATATGCAGAGCCTTGCCTTTTTCCTTCGCCAAATCAACCGCGCGGCATAGTGCCGGATTGCTATAAAAACTGCCGTCTTCAATGGCATCATTGACTTTAGAAAAATCCTGTGGCACATAACGGCCCGCACCAATATGGATATGCCCTACCTCAGAATTGCCCATCTGGTCAGCTGGCAAGCCCACCACCCGACCGGAACAGGCCAGCAAAGTCATAGGGTAATCTTTTTGCAAGCTATCCCAACAAGGTGTGTTGGCCAAGGCAATGGCATTGTCTGCTTGCTCCAGCGAGTGGCCGAAGCCATCAAGTATCAGTAAAACGAGAGGCTTGGGACGGTTCAACATGGTTTATTTTTCTCCGGGACAGTTACAAAGTTGATTTTTTAGGTGTTTGGGCTTCAGACAATGCCGCCGTTTCCTTGATATTGGCAATCCATTACCCTAAAGCGAGGAAAATCATGTATCATTTGGTAAGCTTTGCTTGCGTTTTTTTTGACCGGCAAACTAACCATCGGCATACTTAAATGTTTGTTATATTAATACACGTTGCCCATTATTGTGTATAAATAATTGCCCAAGATGCTTGCCGTAACCAGAAAACCACCCCAACCGTTGCAAACAGATATGCTATTGAGACTGGAAAACCCTGCCCCATCGGCTCCAATGCAGTGTCAACATTAGCCTGTTTAAGTTGGCTGGCATGATGTTGTCTGGTTTGGCTATTGACTTATTCCCCATTTAATCTTTTCTTGCTTATCATGGATCGTATTTTAGAATTTATTGTAAATCACTACATTCTCGTCTTGGCTTTGACGGTTGTCAGCTATTTGTTGGTACAAGAGTTGCTGGACACCGCCTTTAAAAAGTTTGGCAGCGTATCGCCTATGCTTGCCGTTGCCAAAATGAATGAAGCGGAGACCGTTATCATTGATGTCCGCGAACCGGACGAATTTGTCACCGGCCATATCGAAAATGCCATCAACATGCCGCTCAGCAGCTTGCCCACCCAATTGGAAAAATTGGCGGCCTACAAAAAAACACCGGTGCTGATCGCTTGCAAATCAGGCTCGCGCGCCTCGTCGGCGGGTAAGACTTTGACCAAGGCGGGTTTTGAAAATGTCCAAGTGATCACCGGCGGCATGGATGCCTGGACGGACGATTACAAGCTACCTATAAAAATAACCAGTAAAAACAAAGCAAAAGCCAACTTAAGCAAATCACTTTAACCACAACCACTACCATCACTATCATGGCCGAAGAAAATAACGCTGTAGAAAAACAATTTTCCATCCAAAAGATTTATACCAAAGACATGTCTTTTGAGACCCCTAATTCACCCGCCATTTTCACTGCAAAATGGGAACCTACGGTGGATTTTAATTTAGGCACCCAAGTTAACTCTTTAGAACCTAACCTTTTTGAAATCGTGTTGACAGTCACCATCACGGTAAAATGCCAAGACACCATCGCCTATCTGGTGGAAGCTTCGCAAGCCGGTATTTTTATCCTTGGCGGCTTTACTGAAGAAGAAATGGGCCCTATGTTAAGCTCATTCTGCCCAAATATCCTGTTCCCTTACGCCCGTGAAGTGGTGTCTGATTTGGTCACCAAAGGCGGCTTCCCGCAATTGCTGTTGGCACCGGTCAATTTTGACGCCTTGTACGCCCATCATTTGCAACAACAGCAACAGCAATCGTCAGGCAATGTAACCCTCAATTAACCCTAATTGATGGACAAAAGAATAGCTGTGTTGGGGGCGGGGTCTTGGGGCACCGCCCTGGCCATTTTGGCGGCCAAAAATGGCTGCCAAACCTTGCTTTGGGGACATAACCCCGAACATATGCAAGCGTTAAAAAATGACCGTGAAAACCGTCACTTCCTACCCGGGCGCATTTTTCCAAGCAGCTTGAATGTCTCTGGCGACCTAGCAGAAGTGGCGGCTTTTGCCCCATTGTTACTGGTTTCGGTGCCTAGCCACGCTTTTAAGGCAACCCTCGCGCACTTTAAGCCACACCTATCGCCCGCCACTAAAGTTGCTTGGGCCAGCAAAGGCTTTAACCCGTCTGACGGCTCGTTGTTGCATGAAATAGTGGCGGAACTGTTTGGCACGGACACGCCTGCCGCCATTCTTTCCGGCCCATCATTCGCTAATGAAGTGGCTGCCGGATTGCCGACCGCCATCACCATTGCTTCTGCACAAGCGGATTTTGCGGCTGAACTGGCGGACATCCTGCACAGCAACCGATTCCGCACTTATACCAGCACCGATGTCATTGGCGTGGAAGTGGGCGGCGCAGTAAAAAACGTATTGGCTATTGCCGCCGGTATTGCCGATGGCTTGGGCTTTGGGGCCAACACCCGTGCCGCGTTAATCACCCGTGGCCTAAGCGAGATTATCCGCTTAGGGGTAATGCTCGGCGGAAAACAAGAAACCTTTATGGGCTTGGCAGGCTTGGGCGACTTGGTGTTGACCTGCACTGACGACCAATCGCGTAACCGCCGCTTTGGCTTGGCATTGGGCAAAGGCCAGGATAGGGGCCAGGCCATTTTGTCTATAGGCCAAGAGATTGAAGGCATTTCGGCAGCCCGGGAAACTTACTTGTTGGCGCAAAAACTTGGCCTGGACATGCCGATTATCGAGCAAACCTATCGGGTCTTGTATGAAGGTTTGGCGCCGCAGGATGCGGTGGAAAAGCTGTTGTCGAGGAATTTGCGGGCAGAGTCTTAGTTGCTTGGCAAGCAGCGCTGGGCGGTGACACTATCCTAATGAAAGCATCATTCCCATGGGCATGGGCAAAACCAGGGTTGCATCTTGTGGGCGAGGAATAATACGGCAACAGGCTGCTGATGAAGATTAAAGTTTACGCCAAGCGCTTTCATCGGCATAATTGATTCATTTAGCCACTATGGTTTTTGAGGTGTTGTAATGAGCGAAGCTAAGCATTGTAGGCTGTTGATCTTAGGTTCCGGCCCTGCCGGTTACACGGCTGCGGTTTATGCCGCCCGTGCCAATTTGAATCCGGTGATGATAACCGGAATGCAGCAAGGTGGGCAGTTGACCACCACCACCGAGGTTGACAATTGGCCGGGTGATGTTGAGGGTCTGCAAGGCCCTGACCTGATGGAGCGGATGCGCCGTCATGCGGAACGCTTTAATACGGAAATTGTGTTTGACCACATCCATAGCGCCGATTTGTCTAGCCGCCCATTTAGGTTGACCGGCGACGACGGGGTTTATACCTGTGATGCGCTAATTATTGCCACTGGCGCGTCCGCCCGCTATTTAGGGCTGGATTCGGAAGAGGCTTTTAAAGGCAGGGGCGTGTCGGCCTGTGCCACTTGCGACGGTTTTTTCTACCGCAACAAGCCTGTAGCCGTGATTGGTGGCGGCAATACCGCAGTGGAAGAAGCTTTGTATCTGGCTAATATTGCCTCCAAGGTGACTGTCATCCATCGCCGCGACAAATTCCGCTCGGAAAAAATCTTGTCCGATAAACTGTTGGAAAAAGCCAAAAACGGCAATGTGGAAATTATTTGGAACCATACGCTCGATGAGGTGTTGGGCGACGATCTGGGCGTGACAGGTATGCGTATTAAAAGCTTGCTGGACGGCTCCAGCCAGTCGGTGGATGTGCACGGTGTTTTTATTGCCATAGGCCACACCCCAAATACAGGTATTTTTGACGGGCAACTGGAGATGGTGCACGGTTATATTAAAGTGCACAGCGGCATCAGTGGCAATGCCACTGCCACGAGTATTGAAGGCGTGTTTGCAGCGGGTGATGTGATGGATTCCGTCTACAAACAAGCGATCACTTCCGCTGGGGCTGGCTGTATGGCGGCCTTGGATGCGGAAAAATACCTTGATGAATTGACCGGTTAATTAAGCCGTTGGCTGGCATGGACGCGGGCAGCCGCGATTTCGTCCACTTGCGCCCGTCCGCCTCACCATGACACTGACTTACCTAAATGCCAGAGACCCCAATCAGGCTTTTCCGGCTTTGGAAAAAGCTTTGGTGGAACCGGACGGTTTGCTGGCTATTGGCGGTTGCCTGACCGAACAGCGCTTGCTGAATGCTTACCGGCAAGGCATTTTCCCTTGGTATGGGCGGGGCGAACCTATTTTGTGGTGGTCGCCCAACCCACGCACGGTGGTTTTCCCGGACAAGCTGCATATTTCGCAAAGTCTGCGCAAAACGCTGCGCAAGGCGGTTTATAGCGTCAGTTTTGACCAAGCCTTCAATGCCGTCATTGATGCCTGCGCCAAACCGCGTAGCAGCGATTCCGGCACATGGATCAGCAAAGACATCAAGCATGCCTATTGCCAATTGCACCATAGCGGTATAGCCCATTCGGTGGAAACTTGGCACAATGGCGAATTGGTCGGTGGCTTATACGGCTTGGCAATAGGCCAGGTTTTTTTTGGCGAGTCGATGTTCCATAGCCGCACTGATGCCTCTAAAGTGGCTTTTGCCGAACTGGTCGGGCAATTGATTGCGTGGGATTACCAACTGATTGATTGCCAAGTTTACAACCCCCATCTGGCCAGCTTGGGGGCGGAAGAAATCCCGCGTAGCTATTTTAAAGGGCTACTGGACCGCCTGGTTGACCAGCCCGCCTCCCCGTTAGCTTGGCAACAACCATGACCTCGATACCCCTAATAATAAGCCAGCCCCATCCTTGCAGCTATCTTGACGGGCATACGGCACAAGCCAGCTTTGTCAGCCGCGCTTTTCCCATGACCGCCCCGCTCTATTCCCAGCTGATTGGCTATGGCTATAGGCGCAGCGGCGATGATGTTTACAAGCCTAGTTGCCCATCCTGTAGGCTGTGCGTCCCGAGCCGGTTGTTGGCAAAAGACTTTAAGCCAAATCGTAGCCAAAAACGCTGCCAAAAAACCAACAGCGGCACGGTAGTTATTATAAAACCGCCGCTTTATGAGCAAGCCCATTTTGACCTCTACCTACGTTACCAGCTCAGCCGCCACCATGAGGGCGGCATGGCGGACTGTACGCCCGGCGATTACCTGAGCTTTTTAAGCAGCACTTGGTGCAATACCCATTTTGTGGAGTTCAGCATTGCCAATAAACTGGCGGCGGTTGCCGTGGTTGACCAATTGGATAACGCCCTGTCTGCTGTGTACACTTTTTTTGACCCTGATCTGGCAGACCACAGCTTAGGCACTTATGCGGTGTTATGGCAAGTGCAACAGGCTTTGCAACAGCAACTTGAGTTTGTCTACTTGGGCTTTTGGGTGGACAACAGCCAAAAAATGGCCTACAAAAGCCATTTCCGGCCACTTCAGTTGTTAAGCAATGGGCAATGGTTTTAACAGGATTGCTAGCGTTGTTGCAAATCATCAATAAACTCAGAAGGCACGTCCCCGCTGGTCACTAGCAAATAATCCCTGGCACGGGTACAGGCCACATACAATAAATGCCGTTCCGTTTCGTAAACTTCTTCCAAATCGGCCATATCCACAACCGATTCAATGCGCGTTTGGCTGGGAATAATTTCGTCGTCACAGGCCATCACGGCAACGGCCCTAAACTCCAAGCCCTTTGCCCAATGCATAGGGCATACCGCCACCCGCCCCGGCGTAGTTTCCGCCTTGTCATCCAAAATAAGGTAAGGCAAAGCGGCTAAAGCCACAGCACTGGTGGCCCTAGGCAATTCCGCCTCAGAGCGCACAAACACCGCCATTTCATGGGCATTGATGCCATTGCCAAGCCGTTGCAACAACCAATCGGCAACTGAGCGCATTTCTAGTTCGTGCGAGGCCAGCTTTAAAATCACTGGTGGCGGGCCGTTAAACACCGACACCGTACCGGCACGGTTTTCGCCATTGCCATCCACATCGGCAATATCCGGCCCCAACAACTGGTCGGCTTGCGTGCGTATCTGGTGCGAAGTGCGGTAGTTGACTTGCAAACAGCGCGAACGACCGCGGACATCCACACCTAACGCTTTCCAAGAAAAAGCCTGTTGAAAAATACGCTGGCCCAGATCACCGGCAAAAAATAAGGCATTGGGGCGGTCGCCAGCCATTGCCGCCAGAAAGCGCAATTGCGCCACACTGATGTCTTGCGCCTCGTCCACCACGGCATAATCAAACGGGTGCTGCGGTTGGCTGGAAAAATGACCTGCCAAGCGGGTGAACAAGGCGGCATAAGTCAACAATTGCCGTTCGTGCAGGGCGGCGCGCAGCTGTGCAAAAATGGCCCAGAGCAAGTGCCGCTGCGCTTCAGGCAGGCGGGTCTTACGGCCTAACCGTTTAACATCACGATAAGCCGGCCAACTATCAACCTGCCAAGCATCCACCACTTGCCCCCATTCAGCCAGCAAAAAGCGCTGGCTGAATTTATGCCCACCAACTTGTTGCGCCGCATTCGCCAACAGCGCCCCTAGCTGTTGCTCCGTAGCCATTTGGCATTTGCCAAAATGGCCTTCATACAAACGCTGCCCAATGGCATCCAGCGCGTAAACCTCCAAGCGCTCCGCCAAACGCGGCTCATGATCGATAAGGCGCTTTAGCTTATTGTGCAACGCATGGGCCAAGGTAGGCGAAAAAGTTGTCAACAACACCCGTGCCTGCGGGTTGTTGCGGGCCAAATACACGGCACGATGCAGGGCGACAATGGTTTTGCCGGTGCCCGCCGAACCGGCAATACGCGCCGGGCCATTGTAACTGCGCTCTACCCATTGGCGTTGCGCCGGATGCAGGAACACCGCCCATTTATCCCATGGATAATCCAGTGCCTGCGCCAATTCCTCAGTATTGGCCATCACCCTAAAGCGGCGCATGGCATCAGGATGGGCAAACGGGTCGGCGGCAGCAGTGCCGTGTTTAGGTGTTTCAGCTTGCACGGGGGTTTTGCCGACCGCCAAATCCAATAGCGCTTCCGCCGCTTCTGCCGGTAGATGATCGGCCAGTTCCAACAGGCTGTCTTCAGTGGCGGTGCGGATATCCGCCAGCCACTCTTCCGGCACACCGTACCCCATCAATTGTTGGTCAGAAAAGCGGTCAAACAAATGGCTTTGCTGGGGAGTGCCGGCAGCCGTGGCCAGGTATTTGGGCACAGCCACTTCTTCGACCCGTTCGCGGATTTCCACCAGTTGCGCCGCCCCCGTGTTGGGATGCGTTGCCAGCTTGCGGCATTCCGCCCACAGGTACGCTTTGTTGTGGTGACCGACGTAGCACAGCAACAAACTGCCTTGACTTCTATGGACTATCATGCGGATGTCGGTATTGACGCGCACCGACCAGAAATTTTTGTCCTTAGCCCGCTCCAATTTGTGAAAACTGAAACCGGGGTTTTCCGGGTTCAATTGCAGATCAAAAGCCGTGGTTTTGATGGCTTTTTGTTCATCACTGCTGAGTTTGGCGAGGCTGTCAATGAAAGTGTCAGAGATACGGAAGTCCATTGCTGTGCCTTTTGACGGTAATTTTGATGATTGCAAGCGCGGCTATTGCAGGGTTAGTTTGCAGAGTATAACAGCGAAGTAGCCTGGATGAAGCATAGCGCAATCCGGGGATTGCGAGGCACAGTTGCCCCGTATTCCGCTATGCTTCATACAGGCTACACTTCTGCACTAATCCGACCTACCGGATTCTTGTAGGCGCATGATTTCCTGTAGCA
>Ga0007873_1000411_pt1 | contig 10685 bp, 9 predicted proteins | sample CryBogCBH26May08_FD_71228 | JGI IMG/M metagenome (GOLD analysis project Ga0007873, IMG submission 71228) | Freshwater microbial communities from Crystal Bog, Wisconsin, USA - CBH26May08 | ecosystem: Environmental > Aquatic > Freshwater > Lake | place: Crystal Bog, Wisconsin, USA | collected...
AAAAAAAAGCATTCTGACTAGGGTTAAGGAGGGGTCGCAGGGGAACCTATGGTTCCCTGCTAAGGTTACTGGATTTCAATCTCTTGAAAAAATCATAAAATAAAGAAAATAAATTTACTGAAAAGTAAATATGTTTTAAAAAAAAACATTCTGACTGGGGTTAAGGAGGGGTCGCAGGGGTGCATAGCATATTGGTTCCCTGCTAGTTTGGATTTTGCGCGCCTATCTACGGATTCACGTCTCTCGTCATTTCTCTAGAGGGAACTCCTCCACGAATCCATCCTTGACTTGCCACACCCTCTACAGAATAAACAGGGTTTGTCATGCGATCTTTCACGTCGCTCAAAAGTGGTGTGTTGCTATAAGGTATATAGCTTTTCTCTGCAAGACGATTGATACTTCTCTTGTTTGTCAACATATCTCCCTGTTGTATTTCCGATTCCATAACGGGGTCAACAGATCCACGACCCAAATAAGGAACTGTGGCAAAAGGACGATGGAACAAATCTATTCTGCAACGGGGATGCGTTTGAATAGTACCAATCATCAAGTTGGAGTTATCATCAATATTGCAACCTCCGGCACCTACATTAAAGCCGCCCTTGTAGTTTACACAAGGTTGAGTAGTCGCTAAAGTAATTGGTTTACTCATGGTGCAATCATTCGCAAAATAGTTCTGCAATGTGTAGTTGCAAGAAGATATATTCTGTAAACTATTTTGATCTAAACTACAGGAGTCGTTTCCGATTCTTGACATATTTTCAAAAACGTATCCGTAACTTGTCATTTTATTACACTAACCAAAGAAAAAAATACGATTGATGGTTAGTTAGTGTAATATGAGGTGTCCTTTTCTTTTGACACTTTTTCTTCTTTTTGTTCTTTTATTTTGTTTTTGTTTTTTTTTTGTAGTTCTTCTTATGCTTCTTCTTCTTTTTCTGACTATATTGGAACCACTACCACCACGTGATCTTTTTCCCAATGATTGAAGTAATGCAGCATCACTCTCCATGCGTGGCGAAAACTCGCTTGTCTGGACAACACTATCATATTGATCAACGGGTAGGCCCAGTTCCATAAGTCCCATAGCAGCATTAGGAACACTGTCTCCCAATAAAAGGAGATTGCGTGCCGCTTGATATTCCTCCATACTTGCTCTAATACGAGGATCATTTGTATCTGCTTTAATACTAGGATCTTGTGGACGAGGTGTTAAATCTACATCTTCTAGCAGTTGACTACCGTAATAAAATGCTTCTGGATTTCGTTTTGCTGTAGTTAAACGATCCTTTTGTTCAAGAGGAGATATATCAAAATCTAAAGTAAAAGTTCTTCCACGACGATCTATACTTTTTATTTCATATCCTAAAAAACGTTCAAGGTTTGAATTTTGTCCACCAGAATAACGCATTTTTTCCTCATATTCTTTTCTTTTTTTTTCAAAAAATATATTTACTTGATATATTGGATACATAATTCCAAAAATCATAGAAGGCGTTACAAAGTAACTATCTAAACCAACATTCTTTCCGGAAACTAAAAATGTTAAAGGAAGAGGACTATTTTGTTCATTACTTTCAAATGTTAGAGGTAGTGGCTGTTGAAAATATTCCAATGGTTTTGTTTGATATTCGTGATTGATACGATCTATACCTTCAAACCCTATATAAAAAAATTTGTCGCATATTCCATATTTTGTTATTTTTTTAGTAGGTGTAACAACATCTATAATAAAATATCCTCCAAATGGTTTGCCATTTACTTGAATTTTATATCGTCCTATAATGAAGTTTACATCTACAAATTCAGAAACACTTTCTTTTTTACTTTTTTTCTCTTCTGGTTCTTTGTCACTTTTTGAACTTTTTGAACTTTTTGAAATTCTTGAAGTTAGACTAAAAACACAAACTTTACCAATTATTTGTTTTGACATTCTTTTATCTCCGTTATAGACATAATTATTCATTATGTCGTACTCATATAACAATACGGGAACAGAAATTGGAGAATTTAATTGTTCTACAAGTATTTCAGTCCAAGAATATCTACTAGATGGAATTGGGTACCCTGGGGGAAGCAAAGAAGAAAGTATTTCAAACAAGTTAATGGATCTACTTTGATTATTTATGTCAGCAATCTCTTCACGCGTTGGAAACCTAGAAGGCATTGACCCATTTTCGCTATAATTTTGTATTATGGATCTTTGTTTATTCAAAACAGAAACATTGTTTGGATTTTCAATAGCGGTAACGCTTATTGCTCCAGCGATAATAGGGTCAGGCAGTTGCCACGTATCTTCTGGACCAGGTAAAGGTAACTCATGAAAATGAGCATACATGAATTGTTGTAGTCTTATGTCAATACATGTACTTTGTAAATAATAATTAAATTTTTCAATTGCTCCATCAACCGTTCTACGAAAATAAAGCCTCCATATTCCAAGTTCGCTTGTAGATGTATATGCATAGTATCTATATATTGGACCGTCTGGATTTCTGGTTTTATTCAATGCTTGACTAGTAAAACACATAGAATTTCTATCTTCTGCAAATCCGGCTTCCATAAACTCAGGGTGTTGCGCAATATTTCTTTTGTTTTGTTGTGAATTTTCTTTACCGTTACTATCATTAAATTGACTTTGTTTTATTCTAAACCAATTTTCTTGTAGATTAGCTGTGTTTTTACATAGTAACGTGAATCTATAACCATCTATATCTATAGATGGAAAAGGAGAACGTGCGCTAGCCATATGATAAAATTAAATTTGTCTATATATTATTCTTATATTTTACTTTTCCTGCAGTCAGATCTACGTCTAATATGCGAATCCGGGGATTACGGGGTGTCCCCGTATTTACACACACGCCAAAAACATATTATTTACACCGCTAACATGGACCACTTTGTATCCAAGTGTGACCAAATATTCAAACAACTGCTTGTTGTCCCCGGGGTTGTTGCACTCAAACAAAATAGCTGGAAATCCAGAGTCTTCCAGTGTATTTCGCGCACCCAACAAAACAAAGTATTCATTCTCCTCCACATCCATCTTAATAAAACCAATATTCTTTAATTCAAAACTGTCCAGCGTATCTATCACAATCTCTTCTTCTCTCAAAATATTCATTCCCTGTGTGTGATGAATCGTTGACCCACCGCCATCATTGCTTACTATGTTCAATGTTTTCTTCCCACGTTGCTCCTCTGACCCCAGACCTATATTGAAACAACGAATATTCCTCTTGTTGGACAAGGCGACGCCACCACAAAGAGCATAATAGGTCATTTCTTGCGGTTCAAAGCAATAGACTTCATTGCATACCCCACTCAAAGAAAGTGCATATGTTCCAGTATGCGCACCAATGTCCAACATATTCTTCTCTGGACTGCAAAATTGTTTACACCACTCAATAAGCGGCGCCTCAAACAGTCCGCGATTCGTGTAATCCATCATCAAATTTTGCGGTAAGATGTAACAAAGATGATTGTTGAGGTGAACCACTTGGTTTGTCTCGTTGTCTGCGATGGACGTGTTTTCGTTTTTTGTTTTCGTCAAAATAAAATATTTTGTGGACATTTCAACAATATATTTTATCTATATGGGTATCTTTAAATTCTATTTTTGTAAATAGAGTGGGGAACCCAGGTTCCCCTACGACCCCTCCTGGTGTCTGGATATAATCTCTTTTTAATCTCATTCGTAAATAGAATGAGATTAATAACTACACAATATTTTACCACCAGGAGGGGTCGTAGGGGAACCTGGGTTCCCCACCTTAGTACAAAGTATATCTATAATTGTCCTTAATACATTGGATACCGTCTCCATCCTTGCAAGAAGGCATATCTCCATACAAAAAGTCTGCAAAGGCACCTTGATCATTTGGAATTTTTGTACTGGGATTAGAAAAAAAGGCGCGATTTGACTGGTCCAAGTAAAAATTATCCGTCATGCTGCTAAATAGCTGTTTATCCGTATTTTTTATTCCAGGATTCAAGAACTGTACTGTTTTCTTGGTTGCTCTAGTAATGTCTTCTTGCACATCTGGATTGAATGCAGGTGGGGCAGATTTTCTGTCTGGATTATCCATGATTTCTGTTAATAGCACGTTACTTAATGGATTTTTTTTATTGGTTGTATAAAAATTTTCCTTGAGAGCCGTATTTAATGTAACTGGATCTGTTGTCAAATCTGGCATATTTACAACAGCAGCAGCATCAGAATTAGATTTCGTTTTGAATCCCTCTTTTTTACCTACACTTCGCGTCCACATAAAATAAATGATTCCCATTGTTATGATACCAACGACCAAAATTCTAATGTTCCCTGTAACAACAAATCCTAAAATAGACAAAAGTATAATCAACCTAGAAATAGCGTTCAATTTTTGTTCATATGACATGGAATCTGTTGGCCATAGTTCAAATATATATTCTTTGTTGAGTAATATAGTAGGCTCATTTGACCAAAATTGCATTTACTTGTTTGTTATTATATGTATAGGTTATTTTCTAGGGGGAACTTACAGGTTCCCTCTACTTCTTCCCCTTCTTCTTGCCGCTCTTTTTAGGTTTGTCTTGTTGTGCCGTTTTTTTATCACTATCGTTATCAAATGCCTTAAACAGCTCTTCATCTGTAATTTGAGGCAACTTTGCGTTAGATAATTGAAGCATTGCTTGCGCAGCATCCTCTTGCATTTTCGCCATCCGTTTCATATCCAAATTCTCCTTCATTCTCTCCTTCATTTTCGCCGTCTTCATATTTTGATTCAACTTGGCTTCCATAGCAGGAATATTCATCTTTTGACCACCCAAGTTCATTCCCATTTTTCCAAACATGGACTGCAAATCTCCCATTCCCGGCATCCCCTTCATTTTTTGCAGCATTTCACTCGCCTCTTGCATAAGTTCCGACTGTTTAATTTCACCAGATTTTATCCGGCTATCCAGTTTTTCGCCCACATTTTTGACCAAGCCCATCAACTTTCCAGGATTTTTGAACAAGCCTTGAATCACGCTTTGCGGATCTGTAGCGTTTTCTATATTTAAATCCAAATCATCCACAGTCTCCTCTGCGATTTCCTTCGCTAATCTTCCCAACATTCCACCCATCATATCATTAAGGTGGTTATGAATGTCCTGCGCATTGGGAATATTGACATTTTCTCTTGTCGCACCATTTCCAGCAAAATCCTCCTTCTGCTCAAAAATTCCTTTCATTTGATCAAAAGTTTCCTCTAACTTTGTCTTAAATTCATCCTGGTTGATAGAATCAAACAACTTTGCACTATCTCCAAAAGCATCGCGGTTATCAACTGCACCTACAATAGAAAACAAAATAAGTTGCAAGTATTTCCAAATGGTGGTTTTTGTAGTGTCACTAACACCATCGCATTCCCATAAATTTTTAAAGTGAACATAAGGTAAAAATTCTGTGTCTACCTCCGAATCTTCCTTGAAAATGTCTTGATTTTGATACAAAATGTCAAAAAATCGCGGAGGATACTTCTTCAAACAAAACTTGAATGCATAAAGAATGCTTGTTTTTCGCGACTCTGCAAGCAAAAATTCCGCGCTTTCCAGAGGTTCATCTTGAAAAGAGTCTTTGTCTTTCCACCATTTCGCAATAAAAGGCTGATATTCCGGAAATGTTGCTTTAATATCTTGAACCAAATCACCAATCACTTTGGAAAACTCCTCCGGAATCACAATATTTTTAGAATTGTTGGACATATATTTGATATACAAATATTTTTTTATATCAAATTTATCATTACATCTTTTAGGGGAACCTACCGGTTCCTTTAACTAGTACCAATTCCCCCTATTTTACTTCTTTCTCTTTGTAAATATCCATCAACTTGGTCAAATTTTGTATGTAAATCATGGTTTTCGCGCGATCACTTGTTGTCATCATTTTTACCGGATTTCGCAAACGATTTATTGCATCCATAATTCTTTTTGAATCATTTCTACCGCTAACATCTTGCGAATAATCTTTTTCTAAAAAAAACTCAATATTGCCTTGTTCAATCAAATGTCTATATTTGGAAACTACGTAAAATTCCCATCCCCATATTATCAATTTTGGATTTATTTTGCGAATCGCAATGAATGCATTTTTTGCAGACAATATGTCCACATCATCTGGAAAAATACTGTAAATGTCATTCACAAATTCTATAAAATGATCATTAAATACTGTTAAAATAGAATTAGAATTATTTTTTAACATTACTTTATCTACATCTTGTTTTTTTAAGTCATTTTATATGCTTTTACATCTTTTCTCATTTAAAACGCCCATTTTACTGGACAAAAAATAAAAAAAAAGCGTAAAATCAATAGTAGGAATTTCACCTACGATGGTCTAACTTTTTCCTCTTCCTTTTGAGTATTGGAACAGGTGAAAGACGAAATATGAAAACATAATGGGCGTTCCTGTTTTTCTATCCACCACTTTGTTAAGTTCATTATGTTTATGGAAGAGTTTGCGTCTCTTGTTCTAAATACGGTTTGTTTGACTTGATGTCTCACGCAGGTAGAACATACTAAAAGACGGAACTGTTTCTCTCCATTCTTATGCCTATAATATTCTAAATTGTTATAACATTCACAGCATTTCTTACTTGTATTACATTCGTTTATTGTTATTGTATCATATTTCTTATGGATTTGCTTCCTTAATCCTTTATTCATGGTGGGCATAAAATGCTTCATTTGGGTGCTCCTTGACCAATTACCATAACCAATAAGAATATTATCTCCAAATGTTTCTTTTATTTTATTCAGGAATGTATCCATGCTTTTCTTACCATAACTATATTGACGAAATTTCATTTTTCGCCAAGTTTCTCGTTGGTAGAAATCTAATACCTTCTTATTTAATTTATCCTTTTCTACCAAATATGACTTGAACTTTTCATAATCTACAGATTTGCTATTTTCGCTAGATAGTTCGGTTTCTAATCCAATAATACCTTGTTTCTTCTTTTCTTCTAACAATATTCTTTGATTACACTTTGCTTTACTTTCCATTTTTCTTTGTGGTGCTGTATATTGTAGTTTCTTTCCATTACCATCCATCATATAAACCAAACTTCTTTTGCCTGGGTCGCAACCCACTATATTTCTTGGTTTCAATTCATCTAACTGTTCCTTTGATAAATCTTCTATGTTATAGAAATCTTGTTCAGGTAAAGTAGGGACTTTACTACCCCATTTTTTATCTTTCAAATCCTTTCTAATAAATAACAAACAACAGGAAATACCATCTGTTTGGATTTGGTGATGAAATTGGTAATGTTTATGAGAAAAGGTGTAAAAAAAGCATGGCAAAATGGCAGGTGCCTCTGCGAGGCACCGGCGACTTCGTCTCTCTTGTGCCAAGAGAATAAGATACACCTACAATGCTTTTGCAAAGAATGGTAAAATATGCTTTTGTAAAGAATGGTAAAAGCATGGCAAAACGGCAGACACGTTGCGGTATAGAGGAACCTGTGGTTCCATAATCCAGCGTTTTACATCGTTATTATAGAGGATAGATACATTTCATTCTCTTGGCACAAGAGAGACGAAGTCGCCGGTGCCTCGCAGAGACACCTGCCATTTTGCCATGCTTTTTTTAAAAGCATATAAAAGCATATTTAGCGCTTCAAGTCTAGTTCTCTCTGTTGTTGCAGCTGTTCAACGGTTAACCCCTCTGGAATTTTATTTGATTGTTTGTAGTTAATCTCATCTTCTGGTGTGTTTATCTTGTCCATATACTGCAAATCCACGTAGTTGTGCATTTGCCTCATTCCACCGTGACCTTTAGCAGAAAGCTCTTCATGATCCATGTCAAGAAAGCTGTATTGATCCGAAACGATTCCAAATCCACCGCCTCCTAAAGCGAATGCCATAGGCTCCATATTATTAAATGTCGCCTGTTTTGTGACCGCTTCTTGCGCCGGTTTCATATATTTCTGTATTTCCTCGCCATAAATTACACGATAATTGTCATTGAGAAGCAACAATGCAGGAACTTTGGTCACGGTTTCTGGCAATACAATTTTTTGGCCGTTTTCCAATATAATATTCATTTTTCCTGTATTTGGGTCCTGTGCCCGCTTGTCTATACAGATAAAATGAATTTCTTTGCTGGCGACGGATTTTCCAAAGTTTTGCAAAAGATTTTTAGAGTGTTGGCAAAAGTTGCTATAGTACAAAATGGAACTCATGCAAATTGCTAAATTTAACATAGGAAAAGGTTTTTTTTGCGGGGACACCCCGCACACCCCGGGCGTTGCTACGGGGATATCTCGTAACCCCCAGCTTCGCTACGGGTTACATATTGAATGGGATTTAATTCTTAACCAAAATTTGCTCTCAATTTACATAGGTTACAAGATGAAATCTGTATAATATTTTGAATGAGATTTATTTGAGTTATATAATTGAATCTCATTTAGTATTGAACTCCAAATAATTCTAATTCAAAACAAGGCTTGGGGGTTTACGGGGTCTCCCCGTACCCGTATAAAATTGAATTACAAAACCAATTTAAACAAATACTCACATTATATAGACAGGTACACGAAAAATGGATCCTCACATTGACAATATTACAAATTCCGGCGACAACCTCATGTTGACAGTTAGTGGAATCAACTTGAGTTTGGCCAACGCCATTCGTCGTGTAATATTGTCTGATATTCCAACCGTTGTTTTTAAAACTTCTCCGATTGAACAAAACAAATGCAATATTGAAGTAAATACCACTCGCTTCAACAACGAAATCATCAAACAGCGGCTTAGTTGCATTCCCATCCACATCAAGGACCTAGAAATTCCCTTGTCCAATTATCTGCTAGAGGTAGACGTTGAAAATTTAACAGACACCGTCATGTATGTCACAACGAAAGATTTCAAGATCAAAAACACCGTTACCGGCGAGCACTTGTCCAAGAAGGATACACTTGAAATCTTTCCAGCAAACATGCAGACCGGCTACTTTATTGACTTCTTGAGATTGCGGCCCAAGATTTCCGATCAAATTCCCGGCGAGAAGATCAAGCTTACGTGCGAGTTCTCCATTAAAACGGCGAGCGATGACGGCATGTTCAATGTGGTGAGCACTTGTGCCTATGGAAATACAGTAGACGATGTGAAAATGGAAGTGGAACTCAACAAGAAAAAGCAGGCATGGAAGGATCAAGGATTGAGCAAGGAAGACATTGAATTTGAGGCGGTAAACTGGAAACTTCTGGATGGAAAGCGTATATATATCAAAGACAGCTTTGATTTTGTCATTCAATCTGTTGGCGTCTTTAGTAATGAAGAAATATTTCAAAAGGCGTGTGATATTTTGATCAAGGGTTTGCAAAATATTAATACACTGGTTGACACGGATGAGATCAAAATCAACCAAGCAGAAACGACCATGAATAATTGTTACGATGTTATTTTGGAGAATGAGGACTATACTTATGGAAAGGTGATAGAATATGTCTTGTACTCCAAGTTTTACGAACAAGGAATACTCACGTATTGTGGTTTCAAGAAATTTCATCCACACGACAACTACAGTATTATTCGCATCACCTATAAAGACGACGTAGACAAGAATATTATCAAGGGACATTTGAAGAATAGTGTGGACGATTCTATTGCGGTCTTTGCCAAGTTGAAGAAGATGAAGCTTTGATGGGGAGACCCCATCATCCCCCTAACTTTGTTCATATGGATTTGATGGGATGGGGAGACCCCATCATCCCCCCAACTTTGTTCATATGGATTTGATGGGATGGGGAGACCCCATCATCCCCCCAACTTTGTTCATATGATTTAATGATATGAGGAGACTAGTCCTCGCAAAAAATTGATTTGATTTTTCATTATTTGTTTTGTTTCAAATAAAAGAACAAAACAACAAACAAGATAAAGTAATGCTTACTACGGAAAACGTGAAAGCAATAATGGAATCCGTTCAAGAAAAAAAGACAAATGACGACAAAAGGCTAGAGAGCCTTCGGCTAAAACATGATAAAGCCAAAGAACAGCTTTTACAATCAGAAAATGAAATGAATAATATTCGCACCAAGTTTGAAGTATATTTTGAAGAAGAATTGAAAGCAGAGAAGGAGCTACAGTTGGCAGAGAAAAAATACAAAGAGGTAAAGCAGGCAAGAAAGGAAGCCTATGCATTATTGGAAAAGATGCGAACTACGGTTTCCGATAACAATATTAAAAAAAGTTGCGCGATGCGACGCTGCAATGCAGCCATCAAAGAAAAAAATATGAAAAAGTTGACAAAAAGATTCAATGAAAAGGAAGGTCAAAAAATGGAACAAAGAAACCAACTATCAAATAATCATCGTGGAGTAAATTTGGAACTACTTCGTTCTAAAATTCCAGATGAAATCCTCAAAATCATTGCGTCTTATATTCCTTATGATGTTCGCATTCAAATGATTGAGCATTTTTACAAACCACTTAATTACTTGAGGACCGTTCCCTCAATTTCTTTGAACGATCTCCTTTACTCTGTAGTAAAAGGAAATAATCACTTGCTTTGCGACCTTTCTCCAGAGACAAATGCTGGAAAACTATTGCGAACTCGCAAAAACTCATTGATTTGGACCGTAAACAGAAAGGAAGAATCCCTTACAAAAATCAAATACATGATGACGCGTTTCAAACGAAGC
>Ga0007873_1000418_pt1 | contig 10555 bp, 10 predicted proteins | sample CryBogCBH26May08_FD_71228 | JGI IMG/M metagenome (GOLD analysis project Ga0007873, IMG submission 71228) | Freshwater microbial communities from Crystal Bog, Wisconsin, USA - CBH26May08 | ecosystem: Environmental > Aquatic > Freshwater > Lake | place: Crystal Bog, Wisconsin, USA | collected...
AGCATATTTTCTACGTCAGCTTTTGGAATACCAGTTTTTTGAGAAATGGATTCTGCGCTTTCTCCAACATACTGACCAATAGCATCCATAGCTCTACGAGCTGCTTCTTGTTTATAAGCTGGTTCTTCAGTAATACCAAAAGCTTTTCCTAAAGGCTGTTCTAATGGAGCAGATACTTTTTGAGCCAAAGCTTGAGCTTCTTTTGGACTCTTTTGAAAAGCTCTAGCACTAGCATATGTAGCACCACTAACAACGGCTGGAACAGCTCCCAAAGCTATATCTCCAACAGAAGCCAAACTCTTACCTATATCAGCAATAGGCTTCATAGTATCTTGTGCCGAAACCATTGCTTCTTGCAAATTTTTAGGTTTAGTTTTTACTGTAGTTATTTCTGTTGGTTTTTCACCTTCTGTTGTACCGCTAGTTAAAAAACTTTCAAAATCAGAAGTAGGTACTGATTGCTGTTGCTGTTTGCCAACAATGTTTTTTAGCCCTTTTTCTTGCAAAACAATAGGCCCACTTAAAATATGACGAACTACAGGATTGCTTAAATCAATTTCTTGATCAGGATTAATGCCAGTTTTTGCAGAAACATTTTTAATGTAGGCTTCTGTGTCGTTTTCAGAAGAAGGAGCCCATCTTGAAATAACTCCTCTTAATGTTTTAATACCATGTTTTTCACCATAGTTTCTAAGATTGTCATCAATGGCTTTTAAACCTTGTTCATAGCTTCCATGTTGCTCAAATCCTGTAGAAGATCCTGATGGCCTAATATTTCCAACATTAAACTGGCTTACTCCACCAGATTTAGAAGGAGGAGGAGCAGATGGAGCTTCTCCACCGCTTAGAAATTGTGAAAAGTCTGCCATTATAAAGATCCATTTTGTTCTAGTCTTTGAATGTTATTCCATTTCTCAGCAAAAACTTTCCTTTGCTTTTCATCTTTACCAATCAACTTATCTCTAGCTTCTTCTTTTTCTTTATCAGTCATATCAGGATCTTCAAAAATATTCTTTAACTGAAATATTTTAGGATCAGCATTTTTAGACCACATTTGCTCAAAAGCTTTAATGTTGTTATCGCCATATTTATTAGCAAACTTTTGAACGGCAGTAGCTTTTAAATTAAGTCCTGTCATATCGGCTTGAGTCCTACGAGCAATTTCAATTAATACTTTTGGAGGATAAGTTTCATCACCACTAGCCATTCTGACTAATTGTTTTCCAGCATCGGTATTCATATCACCACCGCTTGCTTTGATGTTTGCAATTTGAGCATTAGCTAAATCTTTGCTTAATTCTTTGTAGCGAATACCTTGCTCAGTTCCAAAAAATGTAGATAATCCTCGTTCTGTTGCTCCGAATATGCCTGATGTTGGAAGCGTTGCTTCTTTTTCAAGTTCTTTAGCTTTTTTGATAACTTCATCAACATTTCGTTTTTGAGTAGGAATTTCACTTTGACGAGAAACTAATCCTGAACGAACAACGCTACCAACTTTACGATCTTCTTCTTCGCTTGGGTATTGAGCCCTTGGCTGACCAGCTTGAATTGGAGGATAAAGCAATGGAACTGGTTTACTAAATTCAGAAGGTGCTGGCTGGTTCATTTGTTGTGATGTAACGCCAGTTGGCTGTGCAGGAACAGCACCAGGAGCAGCTTGAAAATAAGATCCAGGTTGCATATTTGCTTGAGCCTGTTGATCTAATCCAGCTACCATACGAGTTTTAAGGAATTGTCTTAAACCTTGACCATTAGTTTGATTTACTGCTTCAAGATAAGGGGCATTTAATTCTGCTGCTTTTGTAGGATCAAGACCCATTTCAATAGCTGCTTTAGACTGTCTTTCAACCAATTTAGCAATTTTATCTTTATTTGCTTCTGCAAATTTAGGATCTTGTTCAGCCTGAACAATTAAAGGATCGTTAATTAAAGAAATTTGGTTTTGACGCATTTTATCGGCAAAATCAGCAGCTAAACCAGATTTTGCTTTAGTTGCTTGTGTTTCTGCTACTTCTGCTTGAGCTTTTCCAGTACGAATACCTGGCTCTAACAAAGCCTGTTCTTTTTGTAATGCTATATTTTGACGAGAAAGCCCAATAATATCGCTAAGAGTCATCCCTTTAGGGGATTCTTGGTTTCCATATATTGTAGGACTAGCTACTTGACTAATTGCTGGCATATTTATTCCTTAATTAAGCTGGTACAAACCCACCAATACCTGATCCTGAACCACCCATATTGGTATAATTTCCACCACCGCCAATAGTAGGTGCGTTCCAATTTTGTGAGCCTAATGAGGCAACAGCATTTCCTCCGCCTCCTCCTTGATTCATAAGGGAAAAAGCACCCATGCTTCCTGCTGTATTTGCCACATTACCCCAAATATTACCTTGAGCAATTTGAGAAGCAGCCGAAGCATTACCTTGACCAGAAGTCAAACTAGCAATATTGGTTCCTGTGCCAAGTTGAGCATTTGCAGATCCTGTAGCACCTGATAATCCTAATGTTGAATTAGCCAAATCAATATTTGCAATATTTCCTCTTTGGGTTTGAAAGTTATTAAATGCGTTTTGATAAGCATTAGAAGCATAATCTTCAGCAAACTTGGTTCTAGCCATATTTACATTAGAACCACCACCGCCTACGTTTACGTTTTGGCTAGTTGCTCCCAAACCTTCATTTTTCATAAATTCATAGTTTGGTGCTAAATTCGATTGTAAATCTTGAGCAGTAAATTGTTGATTAAAGTAAGGATTATTTGCAGTTAAACTGGATAAAGGAGTAGCTCCATAATTTGTATAAGGAGCAAATTGCTGAGAAGCTGTTTGACCAGTAGCTAAAAGCTGATTTTGAGCATTTGTTGTTGCATTTGCTTGTGTATTAGCTGCGTTTTGAGTGGCATTACTTTGAAGAAGCCCTCCAACGACTGTGCTACCAACTATTGCTACGGCTACCCAACTCATAATGTACCTTTCAAAGCCATTATTTGGCTTTCAATTAATTTATTACTAGAATCAAATAAAGCTGTAATGTCTGGTTCAATTAACTCCGCCTCAATTTCATCTAAATTTGTTTTATCAGTCTTATGAACTGTAATCCCAATAGCATCAGAAATAGCATAAGTTACTCTTTTTGTTCCAGGTTGTGACTCAATAATGTCACCAGCTTTTAAAGTTCTCATACCGCTTTCTGTCCATGCTATTATTTCACCTTTTGCACATAAAAAAAAGTGTGATTTTTTATGGATTTTTCCAACAATTAGCGTTCCTGCTGGTCTAGTCAATTTACGGCAATACATACCTTCAGAAAAGTAATGTTCAGTTTGCAATTCAGCTTGTGGCATTTTCACCATTTCAGCCTGAAGCTTTTCAATTTGCTCTTTTGAAGGAATGATTTTTTCTAAAATATCGTTCATTATGTTGCAGCCGTTTGCGTTGTTAATATGCCATTAGTAAAGGTCATACTGCCATTAGCACCGCCAACAGTCAATTTAGCTGTTGTAATAGTAACTGAAAGACCGCTTCCCAAACCTAAGTTAGTTCTAGCTCCTGAAGCTGTTGTGGCTCCTGTACCGCCTTGTAATATAGATAAAGCTGTAGTTAGTCCTGAAAGGCTTGTAATATCGCTATTTGCGCCACTAGCAGCAGCTCCTAAATTGGTTCTAGCACCAGTAGCAGTAGTAGCTCCTGTACCGCCATTGGTTATATTTAGAGTTCCAGCAAGGGTTATAGCTCCAACTGTAGAAATGGCAGGAGTTAATCCTGTAGTACCTCCACTAAACGATAAAACACCAGTATTGGCAATAGTTACTGCGCCTGTAGCACTAGAGGCAGATATTCCTGTTCCAGCAATAATAGAAGTAACGCCTGTATTGTTAAATTGAAGCGTTCCTGCTCCTGCAACAATTCCTATGCCAGTTCCAGCCGTAGGAGAATTTACAGTATATCCAGTACCATTTCCAATCAATAATTGACCATTGGAAGGTATTACTGTAGTTCCAGTACCACCAGAAGCAACCCCTAAAGCATTTGAAAGATTTAATGCAACAATATCAGGATATTGAAGCCATTGAATCCATTCTCTTGCTGGCCTTTGTGTTAAAGGATCAAGAAAAGGACTTTGAGGAAACCTTATATTGGTATTAATGGGTTGTGGGGTAGCCATTAGTTTTCCCCACCTTCAGCCTTCAAATTAGCAGAAACAATAACGGCTTTGATTGGATCAGAAACCACTACTTCATAAATACGATCTCTAGCCCATCCTAATCTGCGCCAAATAGCACGATTATTGTATTTTCCAACTTTGCCAATCGTTACCCAATGCTCATTAGACCATGTAGAACCGCCATCAGATGACCAACGGAGCATAGACTGAGGATCATCACCTTGACCAGTTTGCAAGCCTACACCAGGCTGAAATTGGATCTGCATTTCTGCAAAATATTGACGTTGAAGGTCTGAAACTAAATGAGGGCATCTACGCAATCTACGAATCGTATTGCCATTATCTGTATAAACTTCATTGTTTAACTGATAAATTTTGCCATTTTCGTAATCGCCTACTAAATAGACGTTTCCAAAAAAAGCACCGCAATTTGAACGATGACGATGATAGCCAGTTAAATTATCCCAAGAAAGCCATTTATGCCAAGATTTAGTGGTTAAGTCATAAACCCAAGTTAAATCAATGGAAGGAAATGTCACTACATAGAACTCATGGCCTTCTAGACGATAAGTATAAGCAACCGCATCACTTAGATTTACATTCATCAAAGTCTGCTCTACGGCATGATTTGATAGCCTTACAAAGGTATAGCCTTGAATTGCTCCAATAACGCCTTGACCACGAGCATCTTGAGAAACAAACATAATTTGTTCTTCAAATTGCCATACGCTATTAAAAGCAGCGCATCCATGCTGAAGCATAGTGCCTGAAATACGAGCAAATGGAAAAGTAGTTAATCCTGAGATTTGACTTCCTACATCCACCCAAACTTCAGTTGTTTGATCACCCATTAAATAAACTTGTCTATGATCTGCAATAACGCAAATAATAGGATCAGGCTCACCATCTTTTGTGCCGTAATAAGCATTTGTAGAATAAGGTGAAGAAATATCGGTACAAGCCCAATTATTAGTACCAACTTCGTTGTAAATGTTGTAATTGTCGATTACGTCACAACAAGAAGCACCACGCCAAGGGCCATCTGTATAAGGAATTTCAGTAAAAGTATTTGTAGAAGGAACGTAATAATATCGTTCTAAACCATCTACAATAAATGCAAAAATACCATCTGTAGGGCTTCTATTGTAAGAAATCTGGCATGGGCCAGTAGTCGTATCAATAGTGCCAATTAATGTTGCGTTGTAAGCTTCATCTATTTTATAAACTTGATCAGCACAAATCACAATCATAATAAAAGGAATGGTTCCATGCAAAGGAAACATTGCTCTTACTTCTCCAGGTGGAAGCTGGGCTACTTCAACAAGTCCTGGAGTTGGGTATAAAGCTATTGAACCTCTAGATCCTGGCCCTTTATTAGGATCAATTTCTAGGTAAAAATTAATACATTCCTGATCATCTTGATAGATGGAAGGAGCTTCATAGGATGGGCCAACAAAGCCAAAATCCATAAATTACTCGCTTTCCTTGTATGAATCACCACGCAACAAGGTTTTCATGCTTGCACGACTTAAATTAAATTTTTCCATTAATTGTGGAATAGTCATACCAGTTTTCCTAAGCAAACGAGCTTCTCTAGCTTGTTCCATTGTAAGTTTGCAACGAGGGCCTTTGCCACCACTAAAGTCTGGGCTACGACCTTTTGCAGCTTTATCTGCCATATTATCAGCATGATTGCCAACCCATAAATGCTTTGGATTGCAACAAGAAGGATTATCGCAAGTATGTAAAAGAAAGCCTGTTTCATTTTGTGAAGTTGGAGCATTAAGACTAATTGCGTTTGGATAAACAAGCGAATAGATGACTCTATGGGCATAGTAGCCTTTGTCATTAATCCAAGTCCTTCCATATCCATCATGATTCCTAAAGCCTTTCCATTCCCAACATTCATCTTCACCACGCTTATCAACTTTGCTCCAAAGAACTTCAGGAGTGTTTGCTGGTCTGCCTGGTTCTCCTACTTCTCTACCAATTTTTCTTGCATAAGCTTCGTTGTCTTTAAATCTTTTTATTGCTTTGTTTACTTCTAATTTCTCTGCTTTTAATTCTGCTAGTGTTTTCATGATAAGACTCCTTTATAAGAATCTTTATTATATCACACTAGCGGACAAACCCTCTACCTAAAGAAACCCCCACTAAGTATCCAACCTGCATCACGACTACGACCCACCAACATAGAGTCTGGATAACCAGCAGCAGCTATTGGTCGCATATTGTTGCGTTTAATAGTTGACTTAGATTGAGCTGCATAAGCATTAATCATGCCAATTTGCGTTGCAGAAGCTTTTCCATACATCGGCATCAAGCGTTCAGCCAAATTCCATCTAAGAGCCATAGAATAGCCTTGTGGAAGCACAATATCGTCATACAAAGTTTCATAATTGCTAAAAATGGTAGATGAAAACATATGCATTTCACCTTGGCTTGGATTAGGCCATACAAAGACGTTACCAGTATCAGCATTAGGATTGTAATAAAGGGCTTTAGGCCAAGGGCCATTTAAAGTCTTTAAACCTATTTGATTGTAATTATCCAAAGATAAAACAGCTACTTGGTAATCTAAACCACCATTAGGAACAGCTTGTCCATTTGACTGAGTGTTTACCCTTACATAAGCTTGATCAATAAACAATGGTTTTTGATAATAAGCAGTAAGAAGCTGAGAAGCTACGGCAGTTGGATAAGTAATGTTTAAGCGATAAGTACCAACTTCATTGACTTGACCACCAGCACCAGTAATAAACTCAACAATTTTAGTGCCAGCAATAACTCCTGTACCTTTTAAAGTCTGCCCTTGAGCTACTGCACCAGTTGTAAGGCTAGTAACAGTCAAAACATTGCCAGCAATAGATCCTGTAAATGATGCGCCAATGTAGTTTGCCGTTGATGGATTAGGGCCAATGGTGTATTGAACTTGACCAGAAATCAAAGGAAATATGATTTCTGTAGTGTTAAATACCATCATATCTTCGTTTGACCATTGATCAATCAGGTCATTAAGCATATCAAAAGCATCTTGAGCTGCATCAGCCGTTGGAACTTCTCCAGCCTCTAATGCTCCAATATCCTTTAAAGCTCTGCTAATAATATCTAATGGCTTTGTCATTGCGTAAACTCCACAATATCTCCAGCATTCAAACCACCAGTAAAGGTAATTGAAGTTGAACTTGTTTCGGTATAGTTTAATGTAATAACTTGTTTACTTCCATTTACATAAACTTTTAAATTATTTGTTCCAACAGAATAAGAAAATGGAACAGTTACAACTGTTTGAGATTGAGTGGCAGTAACATAACCTTGACCGCCTGAACCAGTACCATTAATATTGTCATAAGTTCCAATTAATACGTTACTGGAATCATTAATAACAAATTTATAAGAAACTCCAATAGTTAACCAAATTTCACCGCCTGGAACACGACCAGCAGCATCTAATACTATAGGATTTGAATGAGGAATATTTCCTAAAGCTGATGTATATGATGCTTGAGGAGTTGAAGTTCCAGCTAAATAGGTATATATCAACCCTCCAGCCAAAGGAACTCCATCATTATTAAAAAATTGCCATCCTGCGCCACCAATAGGTGAAAGATTGACTGCCATATTAAAGCTCCTAACTATTTGGTGTAAAAACTTGAGGAAGCCAAGGCGCAACAACAGTTTCTTGAGAATTAACCACATTCAACTGTTCCTCTAATCTATATTTTATAAGGTTTATTCCGTCTTTCATAGTTTCTTGTTCAATCCAATAAGCTACCATTTCTTCCGTAACCTGATCAAACGGCACTTTAGCAACTGGATTAGCAAACCACCAATTTCCTTCAGTTTCTACAATCTGATCTTTATCAAAAAGTTCTACTTTGTATTTAGCATGAGTAATCAAACCATCAATGGCTGATATATCAAGAATTGACCATTTATAGTTCATAACTTTGCCTTTTGTTCGGTATAGAGCAGTTGGGTCATTATGCAAAAACTACAAAACTAACTACATTAGCGTCTGCTACAGCACTTGGATTTGCAACGGAAATAACAAAGCTATTTGTAGTTAAAGTACCTACTGAACACATTAATGCAACGCCGGTACTAAAATTAGATGCAGTTGCAACAACAGCATAGTTAGCACTTAGCAGCGTTTTATTTAATGTTACTGTGTAGTTTCCAGTTGAGTTTCTTACAATCGTTGAAACAACATAACTAGCATTAATTGTTACTGTAGTTACGCCACTAAAATTTCCCCAAGCAGTAGCCGTTGATTGAGCTAAGTTATTTTTTGTTACCCCTACAAAAGATGTTCCATTTACAGAAGCATCTTTGTTGAATCCCCAGTTAATATTGCTAACAGTTCCAGTACCACTAACTGTCAATGAATACGAATAAGCAACACCTTGATTATCAAAATCGTTTTCAAAAACATCCAAAGTATTAACATCAACTACACCAATAGCTGTAGTGGCTTTTCCTGATATTCCACAGAAATAATTACCTTTAATGTTAATTTGTTCAGGCAATCCTGCTAACGCCGTATGTTTTTCAACAATAATTTCATAAGTTGTATTGCCTTCAAAATAACATCCTTGAATATTTAATGCTTTAGTTCCTATTCCGCTAACTGCTCCTGAAACTTGAACACCATAATTATTACCTTCAAAATCACAACCAATAAAATTATTTGACCTGCCGCCAGAAATAAATATACCTGCGTTAGTGTTGTTTAAAAAAGTGCATTGCAACAAAGTAATATTGTTTGCTTCTAATCCTAAATACACCCCATAACTATTTGTGCTTTGTATATGCTCTATTAAATTTCCATAGGAATTAACAGCGTATACACCATAAAGCGTAAATCCAGAAATAGTTACGTTCGAAATTCTTGAATCTTGAACATTTGAAAAATTAATACCTGTAGTGCCTGTTCCTAAGTTATATAAACCAAAACCGCTTAAATAAACATTTGATAAATTAGGCGTACCATCAGCCGTAGTTGTAATTGCACTTCCAGAGCCATAATAATTTATGTAAGTACCAACCCTATTTGTTCCATAGATAGTCATTTCTAAAGAAATAACCAAAGGTGCTGTTACTTTATAAGTACCTGGTGGTAAAAAAATAGTTCTTTTAGTAGAGGTAACGGAATCAATAGCGTTTTGAATAGCTGTGGTGTCATCAGTAGTACCATCGCCAACTGCGCCAAAATCTTTTACAGAAATAGACTCTTGAAGTTTCTCATTAATTGGTCTATTTATTGCTCCAACTGGAGTTGATCCACCATTTTTTAAGTCAAATTTTGGTATTAATGTTGTCATAATTTTTCCTATGGATGCGATGCAACATACGCATCAAATTTAGCATTTAATTCTTGTATTGCTTTTACTAAAGGCGCAACAATTTGTGCGTAATTAACACTTTCAACTTGATAGCCTTTAGATTCATCTTCAATATCTATTTTAGACATAGAAGTAAGCCTAGGGTCTGGAAAATCTTCAGCTATAAAACCTACCTGTGCTTCATTAGATTCTTTAAGATTGTATTTAACAGGGTTTAGACCAAGAATAAAGTCTAACCCAATATCAATAGGTTCAACATCTTTTTTATACCTAATAGAAGAACTTAATTTTTGAATGTAGCCATTTGAATCAAGAACAAGAGCAGTACCAACTGCGCTTCCAATATATTGCGCTCTAACAGCCCCAGCTTCATATATTGAAAATAATTCGCTAGCATTACTATTTTGAAATGTGGCACAAGCATCTGTTGACGTTGTAGACGGCCCTTTAACTATTAACCTTGCATTTAAAGATGTACTTTGAACACCAAACATTCCATTACCAATGGCAGATAAAGAATTTGTTCCTGGATCTGTATTAAAACCGCCAATAGATACGCCACCTGAAGTCCAAAATCTAACTTTTTCAGATACCGTACCAGCATTAAATGAACTAAAAGCTAACCATGCTGTACCTGAAGTACCATACATAATATTGGCTTCAGCGTTTCCTGCGCTATAGTTCCAACCAAAAGCTAATCCAGTAGTACCTGAAGGAGCGCCAGTAGCACCTGCATTTCCTGATACTTGTAACCAATTATTTGCGTAACTTAACGCCGAAGTTGAACTAAAAGCACTTGTACCATTACCATAAGGAATATATCCAGCAGTCAGCGTAGTTAAACCTGTACCGCCATAAGCAACACCAATAGTTCCAACATCACCTGAACCCAATAAACTTACACCACCTACTGTTTTAATGTTTGTACCGCTTACTAAAGCAGCTTGTTTACCATTAAAAGTAGTCCAATCTGTGCTTGTAAGATAACCATTTACGCTAGTTGTGGCAGCAGCCATGCTAATTGCTGGAGTAGTACCACCACTAGA
>Ga0007873_1000419_pt1 | contig 10544 bp, 10 predicted proteins | sample CryBogCBH26May08_FD_71228 | JGI IMG/M metagenome (GOLD analysis project Ga0007873, IMG submission 71228) | Freshwater microbial communities from Crystal Bog, Wisconsin, USA - CBH26May08 | ecosystem: Environmental > Aquatic > Freshwater > Lake | place: Crystal Bog, Wisconsin, USA | collected...
ACAAGTTGCCAAACCAGTTAGCATAAAAGTAGCTTAATTGAATAAGGATAGGATAATTCTATTCCTTATTTTTTTATTGATTCATGCAACAAAGCCATTATGAATTAATAATTAAGAATTAATACAACACAAATTTATGTTTTATATTATCCATTACCCATTTTCAATCATCCATTATCTTTCATAAATTCTCTGGTAATCATCCACAGTAGTTTCCCAGCTATGGTCGATAGTCATCATTTTCTGACGCATCCAGTTTAAATGTGTTTTATCGTTGTACACACTTACGGCACGGCCAATACTGTAATGTATATCGCTTACGGTTGCATTGTTGAAACGTATTCCAAAACCTTCCCATTCTCCCATATCTGTTACGGTATCCTGCAGACCTCCTGTACTACGCACCATTGGTACCGTGCCATAGCGCATTGCGTACATCTGGTTTAGTCCACAAGGCTCTACTCTGCTTGGCATTAAAAGGAAATCGGCACCGGCATACATCTTGTGTGCAAGGTTTTCATTGTAGCCCAACTCGCAGTGATAATATCCTTTAAACTGATTGTTTATTTCAGTTAATCTCCATTCTACTGTTGGGTCGCCACTACCTAATATTAAGAAGTTTTGTTTGCCAAACTGATTGTATAAAGTGGTGAGTATAGCATCGGGTAAAATATCGGCAGCTTTCTCGCCTACAAGGCGGCCAATAAAGATGATTAAAGGAAGGTTTTCTGCCAGACCAAATTGCGAACAGAGCTCTTTTTTATTCAATGCTTTACCCTCCATATCTGCAGCAGAAAAATGATGGTTTATTCTCGGGTCGGTAGATGGATCCCATACTTCATTATCTATACCATTCAATATGCCAAAACACTTGCCTTTTTCATATTCAAATAAAGGTTCCAGACCATTGCAGCTATGCTTTAACTCTCCCAGATAACTATTGCTTACAGTGGTTACACTATTGCAACATTTTATGGCGCTTGCCATTGGGTTTATCTTGCCTGCCCATTCCAATTGTCCTCTTTTCCAATCGTCCCAGTGTGGTATTAATATGCTCTTACCAAAATCCATCCAGCCTTGGTATTCTCCGTTATGAATAGTGAAAATAGTTTTAATAGACTGTAACTTTTTCTGAAAAGCATAACAGTACTTCATCATGAAGGGTAGGAGCCCGGTATGATGATCGTGGCAATGCACAATATCGGGGTTGTGTTCCCAGCTATTCAGCCAGGTGGCAACAGCAGTTTGAAATGCTATAAACCTATCACTGTCATCGCTATAGCCATATACTTTTGTACGGTCGGTAAGACCATTAATATCTACCAGGTATAAATCGAAACCAAGCTTATTTGTTTTCTCTTTTATGATGGTAAAATTCAATCGCGAAGGACCAAACTGTATGGTGCCTTTATAGTCAACTACAAATTCATTGTTATATAAAAAAGGAGTGCGGTGCATGGGCATTACCACCTTAGCAATATTCCCTGCTTTGTTCTGATATTTTGGTAAGGCACCCACCACATCGCCTAGTCCACCTGCTTTTGCTACCGGATAACATTCTGCGCTTACGTGTAGTATTTCCATAATTTATCTGTTGCTTGGTTTGGGTTACAAATATAGGTTCAATACGTTCAAGTGGTTCAATAAGTTCAATATGTTTATGAGGATTAATACAGTGGTATTGTGTACTATAATTGAAAACTAATGCCTGTATTGAAAATGAATGGGGTGGAATTGAATCCTTTAACATCGTAAAAATTATTGTTCAACAAATTCTGGATGTTAATATAGATAGAACAACTACTATTAACTTTATAAGTAGAGTAAGAATTCATTACAAAAAAAGATGGGATTACATAGTCACTATTGCCTGGATTTATATCATAGTTGTTACCAATAAATCTTCCTGTGATGCCTGCATTAACTTTTTTTGAATGGTAGTGTAGTCCAGCATTTAAAACATGTTTGGGACGTCTGAATAAATAAGGGTAAGTAACAAAATCTGAATAATTCTGACGACTAACACCATATTCAGAACCACCTGTAAAAGAGTAGTTAGTAGTTATGTTAAATGTAGTGTCTAGTTTCCAGTTTAATTCATATTGAAGTCCCCAAGTCTTTTGGCTATTTATATTATCATAAGCTCCTATATTGTTATCCCAATATATTAAGTTGGTTAAAGAATTATAGTACATATTTAGCTGCTGAGTAATATAATTGTTTTTATAGCAAATACCAACATGAAAATCAATTGTTTTCTCTGGACTAAGACTGTTGTTAGCAGAGCCATAATTGTTATAAAGCTGATACAAACAAGCAGTTTTAAATCCGGTAGTAACAGATGCAAATAATTCGGTGTGTTTTGCAATAGAGTAATTACTACTAATTGAATAACTAAAGATGTTGCCAAATGCATTATGATTGGTTAGTCGGGCAGCAAAATCTATAGCTAAAATACTGTCTGAAGTTGCATAAGAAAGCTTTGAATAAAGACTTGAAACTGATGTTGAAGGATAGAAATGTTGCTGTACCGAAACAGTGTCATAGAAATCATTTTCCATATGATTGTACCTACAGTCTGTACCAGCTAACAATTTAAAATGGCTATTAATTTTTGTTTGAAAATATAATTGAGCAAAATGACTTATTCCTAGATAATATTCATGGTATACAGTATCGTAATGAAACCGATGGGTATATCTTTCAAACTGGTAATCTGCAACAATAAGTGTATTATTTTTCGAATATTCTAATCCCGAATTTGCTTTTAAGTATTTATTTTTTATAAAATATCCTATTGCATCAGTAAAGGCGTCTACATCCGAATCAGCTTTATAATTACTATATAATATGGCTGCTTTAAATGAGAGGTATTTATTGGCTTTATGTTCTATATTAGATTTTATGAAATCTCCTTTAAATCCATCTTTATCAAAATTCATTTTACTTGTACTATCATGAGCCTGAGAGAAGCCTTTTGTTTTAATACTGGAAAGACTAATATCATATTTCCATTTCTTTTTATAGCCATTAAGATGTAGCGAACTATTGGCTGTTTTTTCATTCCCTAAATTAATAGTTCCTTTAAGTTGTATTTTGCTAGAAAAATCTTTATTTATAGTAATAATATTAACAGCACCAGCAAATGCACCATTACCCATTGAGGCGCTTTGGGCTCCATGATAAATGTCTATTCGTTCTATATCATAAAGGGATATAAAATTTATATCGAAATAATCTGGTAAACTAGATGGGTCAATCACTGGAATTCCATTTATTAATATTAATGCTCTACCTCCCAATGTACCTTCCATATAAATGCTTACAAGACTACCCATTGGCTGGTATGCACCATTGATAACTATTCCTGGTTGATCGTTTAACAATTGAGCTAAGGTTCTGCCATAGTTTTGCTGGATTGTATTTTTAGTTACAGTAGTTATTGATTTACTAACAATATTGATTAATGGATTTGATCTTTCAGACTGAGAAAAAATATAACAAGTAATTAAAGTATAACTAATCAATAACAGTGACTTTTTCATAATTTATTTTTACTCATCATAAAACTATTGAATATATTCGTTTTACAATCGTATTGTAAGGCTTCAAATATAAAATTGAAATTACAATCATCGATATCTTTTTAATTTAATTAATTAAAAGAATTCAATAAATAATAATCATAACGGTGGTGTAGTTATAATTGTATTTAGTACAAACATTATTGTAAATATAGGCACCACCATTATACTTTTAACTACCAGTACTTTACATTTAGCCACCACTATTTAACTTTTCCCAAATTGCATTTTACTTTGTCTGGTTCCTGTATTACTTTGTTCCATTCTTATTTTGCTAATTGCTTCCCCAATTTATCTTTATCTCATTTGTAATCTACTTTATGTTGTTTGGATTTTATTTTATTCAATTATGCTTTTACTTTTGAGGTACATGGTTTAAATTTCTTACTGTTGTTATAATAAAAACATTTAAGCAGTGAAACAATAATGTCAAATGTATAAATTGTAATTGATAATTTTATTTCAGAATACACTATAGTAAAGTTTAATTATTGATTGAAAAATGATTATTCGAAATTGTTTTCGTTAATATTTCCACCAAATTAAATACAAGTTATACCTATTTACTTAATAATTGGCTGATTTCCCAACCTCACCTTTCAAAGATTTACAAATACTATTATCATCATTTTATTATGTCTGTTTGTATTATGTTAAGACATACGATTCAGCTAAAATGGGGATCGATGGGGACAATATCGCAGTCGATGGCTCTCAAATGGGTTAAATAATTATATTGTGGCATACGATACAGCTCAAATGGGAATCGATGGGAACAATATGGCAGTCGATGGCTCTCAAATGGCTTTAATAATTATATTATGGGATACGATACAGCTCAAATGAGGATCGATGGGGACAATATGGCAGTCGATGGCTCTCAAATGGCTTTAATAATTATATTATGGGATACGAAACTGCTTTTATGAGAAAAGATGGGGAGAATATGTCGTTCGAAGGTAGTGTTATTGGAATTTAACTGTTCTGAATACTTTTGTTAATGCAAAGCTTATAACTACCGGTATCAACCAAAAGATTAAACTGCATCCTTTTAATTTCAGTTTCTCCAATAAAATGAAAACGAACCATCGCAAAATTATCTCCATTAATTAACGCTATATCGGAATATATTAATCCCATAACCTACATTTTCCCAAAATACCGAATTAATATGTTAATATACAAATATTAGTGCTCAAAATTTATTGTACGATGATAAATACAAAAACGGGAGATAGAAATATACATAAATGTATTCTCCTATCTCCCGTTTACTATAAAATATCTACTTCAAAGAGGATTATCCTGCTTTAGCTACACCTTTAGGTTTTGCAATAGTAAATATTCTGGTTAGATTAAAACCAAATCTTGTGTTGCTACCAAATTTATCTGCAGTTTGTGTAATGAAAGTTCTTTCAGTCATACCTGTTGCATTGGTAAAATGTAATTGGAATACGTGACCACCAGTTTCAAAATCAAAACCAAGAGAGACTGCATCTTCAAAACCAGTCATTTGATCAAAACGATGGTAGTATTCTGCAGTAAAGTTTACTCTCTTAGAAATTCTTAATCTTGTAGCAAGTCCCAATGCAAACTGATTGTTCTTTGCTCCAACAACAGGTACTTTATTGTAGTGAACTAAAGTAGGAGTAACCTGAAAAGAAAATAAGTCATTGAATTTTCTTCCAATAGCCAATGCATGTGCATAAGAAATTGCTTCTGAACCACTAATATCATTTGCAGTTTTATAAGCATCATCTGTTACATCCATAATCGTTCCTATGTATGTTAAGGTGATAGGCATTTTTACTTTGCCGGTAGACTGACGTAATAGTTTATACTTTACAAAACCATCAAACTCTTTTTGATAACTACTTCTGCCTATACCAACCATTAAAGTATTGGTAATACCAAAATCTAATCCAAAGCGGATAGTTGCAGGGCCATCTAATCCAAACATTTCTTTACCTCCACCACTTAAAGGAGCAAAACGGTGAAGAATTCTTAAATCCATATTTCCTGCTCCTATAGTTTCTATAGAAGGGCCTTGAATAACTCTTGTACTTTTAAATGTTGCAGTCGTATAATCTGTAGCAGATGCAGCAGCTTTTTTATCATTCTCATCCATCATCTTAAATACATCAGTAGTATCGGTTTGAGCATATCCAAAAGACACTAAAGCGATTAAAGAAGATACTAATAATATTCTTTTCATTATATATGTTTTAATTAAAATAGGTTAAATTATTCGTAGGTAGAAGTTACTGTAATGTCTTGCTCAGCCGCAATTTTTTGACCAATGTAAAGTCCTTTAATACCATAATCAGCCACTTTAACTTTAAAGTTTGCTTTTGCTATTACTTTACCACCAGCAATTTCTATAGTACCTGTTGTAGTTACTTCTTTAGTTACACCGTGTATAGTAAGGTTACCTTTTACAGTTACTTTATAAACACCGTTTTTGGTAAAATTCACTTCTTTAATATTGGTAACTATACCTTGAAATTTAGCATTAGGAAACTTAGTACTTTCCATGTAATTCTCATTGAAATGATCTTCTAAAAGAGAGTTACTAAATTTAAACCCTTTAATCAGAGCACTGAAAGCAATTTTACCATCGGTAGAGCTAAGTACACTCTGTACTTGATTGTTGGTACAACCAGCTTCTTCGGTAATTGGTTGGAACTTAATTTGAGCAGCGTTTGTTTTATATACTTTTTGAGAGAAAGATGCAAAGCTTATTAAAGCTACGGCAAGAACTAATGATACTTTTTTCATAAATTTAATGTTTAATTTGTTTAATTTTTAATTGAATTAATTATTTGGAGCGCCTTTTAATAACCAGTTTCTGATATTGTTTATTTCACAGTCTGTCAATTTAGGTCCACCTAATGGCATTGGGTGACCAAAACCAATTCCCTCTATATCTTGGAAAGGTAACCCGCCAAAGGTAGCAGGATCATATCCGCCGGTAGTGTCGATATTACTAAAATAAGGACTACCATTAAGCGTATCCCTTGCTGTAAGGTTATAATTAGAAAAATCGTACACAAGTCCTCTTGCAAAATTTGCAGCCGTTGTACTATCTCTATGGCATTTGCCACATTTATTTACCAAAATATGTGATACATTTTTAAAAGTGGCATCATTACTGCAAGATAAATCTTTGTTACTGCAACTAGAGCTTGAAGCCCAGATAATTACCGCAACCATACTAAACATTGCTATTATGTATTTCGAAATTTTCATGTTTTTTGTTTTATAAGTAAATATTAATGGGTGTAATGAAACCATATCCAACTCTTAACAGCAGCAATCTCACAATTGCTCATTTTGATGCCGCCCAACGGCATAGGATGCAATGGAGCAATTCCTTCTATATCCTGAACTATTACACCATAAGAACCTACAATAGGTAAGTTTTGTGTAGGATCTGCAGTGAAATTAAGTACAGAATTTGAATCACTACTATTGAACATAATTCCTTTACCAAAACGACTAGCAGCAATACTATCACCATGACATTTGTTGCATTCAGCAACCAATACAGCAGAGGCAGTTGCAAAAGTAGAATCGTTTTTGCAAGAAACATCTTTGCTGCTACAACCAGAACCAGCAGCCCAGATAATTATTGCGCAAAATCCTCCAAGAGCAATAAGAAGCTTTGTAATCTTCATGTTTTATCTTTTAAATGATTGAAAACTATTTTTTAATTATAATAGCTTTGTTAATGTTGATGATAGTACCACCACTCAACAAATCTGCATCAGAACCAAAGCAAATCCCCTTTACACTTGTTTTATCTCCAGCTTTTAAGCCTTTAGAAGCTGTTTGAAGTAAACAATTTATCACTGCAGTAGAATCGGTTCCAACTAAAGCAATAGTAGTATCTGATGACACTTCTTTTATAGTTCCAGAAACCTCTACTGCCTTTTCTAAATAAGTAGAATCCCAATGTGCTTTGTTTGCTTTGCAAGAATTTAAAAATTCATCTGAAGTAACAGCGACTGCAGACTTTGAGGCAATATCCAATGGTCTATTGCAAATAACCTTTACATAATAGTATACACCACCTCCAGCTACAACACCAAGCACAATAAGAGCGAGTAATACTTTTTTCCAAGTTTTCATAATTAATGTTTAATCGTTAAGAGAATAAAAAAAGCACTTGGTACAAAATTGATGCCAAGTGCTTTAAAATATTTAATTTAAATAGTTGTTATGCATATTGGTACTATTGAACAGATACAGGGAGTTGAGCAATTTTCTCAATACCATTGTTTACTACTATATAGTAAATACCAGGAGAAACAAATCTTCCTAAATTGAACTTAATATTATTTTCACCATAAACTGCATCAGTTGTTAAGCTGTTCATTTTCTTTCCTAGGCAATTATACAATTCAATGTTTACTTTTCCATTTTCCAATGCTACATACTGTAGGTTAATAGCTTGACCACCAGTTACTGGATTAGGGAACAATGTTTTCACAAAGCTCTTGGTAGGCTTAACGTTTACTTCTTTAATATCAGAATAAGTTACAGCACCATCCTTGTCTACATCTTTAATTCTATAGTACGCAGAACTGTTTCCTGTAGTAATTAAATCGTTTACAGAATAGCTAATTAAATGATCTGAAACACCAGCTGCCTTTATTGTACTGATAGTTGAATAAGTTTCGCCATTGAAACTTCTTTCTATATCAAAATGATCGGAATTAGTCTCCGTAGCTGTTTTCCAAGAAACATTTACTTTATTTTCGCCAAGCCATGCTGCATTTACAGTTTCAAAATCTACAGGAGTACCGCTCACTACTTGTGTAGAAACCGATCCAGTAGACCAATAACCATTACCTCCACTTGTACCAGCTACACAAGCTACATTTATTACTGTAGTGGCAGCCGTGTTAGTTGTTGCAGGAGCTGTCCAGGAAAGTCCTGGGTAAGAATATACACCACCAGTTCCAGTATATGGGGAATTATGTGTTGCTTCATTGCTACTTAAACTCATATTAGCATCAGTTGCTTTAAGAGTACCTGAATTAGCAATTATGTCCAATCCAAAAGCATTGTAAGTGGTTTTAGTACAATTGTAACTTAATGTAATAGGATACGTTTTACCTTTTACCACTTTAGCCGCTATACCTGTAATAGTGATCGTACCTTTTTTGGAACTATGACAAGTACAGCCAGCTGTAGCTTGCCCAGTAATTCCACCACTATAGGTAACTTTTTTAATCCCCGAAGTAGCTAGTATTGTTAACAATGCTAAGCCAGATAATGTAAGTAAACTCTTATTCATATTTATTTATTTGTTGTTTGATTAATACTAAGTTTCATTCTGGATAGCTTTGCTTATTATTAAATTCAACAATGTACTTTATTGAACAGAAACAGGTAATTGTGCTATTTTTTCTATACCATTGTTTACCACTACATAATAAATCCCAGGAGAAACAAAACGTCCTAAATTGAACTTAATATTATTTTCTCCATAAACTGCATCAGTAGTTAAACTATTCATTTTCTTACCAAGACAGTTGTACAATTCAATGTTTACTTTACCATTTTCCAAAGCTACATATTGTAAATTAATTGCTTGTCCACCATTTACAGGATTAGGGAATAATGTTTTGACAAAGCTCTTGGTTGGCTTAACGTTCACCTCTTTTATTTCAGAATAAGTTACAGCCCCATCCTTATCTACTTCTTTAATTCTGTAATATGCAGCATTGTTAGTAGTCGTAATAATATCGTTTACAGAATAACTAATTAAATGATCAGAAACGCCAGCTGCCTTTACACTTGTAATAATAGTGTAAGTTTCACCATTGAAACTTCTTTCAACTTCAAAATGATCAGAATTAGTCTCAGTAGCCGTTTTCCAGGAAACATTTACTTTATTATCGCCTAACCATGCTGCATTTACTGTTTCAAATTCAACAGGAGCATTGGTTGTAGCAATAGTATCAGAGAAAGTACCCTTTGCGTCTTTGCCAGCACCTGAACTACTTGCTGAAGTAGAACCCAAAGTTGCAAAAGTAAACTTAACTACAGTACCAACAGTTAGCCCCGTTGTATTCCAAGACATACCTGTATACGTGTAGGTGGATGTAGCAGTAGATGTTAATGGAGAACTATGTGTAACCTCGGTTGTACTTCCTGCTCTCATACCTGTCCCAGGAGTTAGCGTTCCTGCGGTTACTTTTATATCCAAACCCCAATAACTCATATTTGTTCCTATAGCATATACTAAGGTAAATGGATAAGTAGCTCCTGCTTTAACATGAGTAGGTAATCCTTTTAAGGTAACTGTACCTGCAGACCCACCATGACAGCTACAACCAGTACTACTTCCAGTAATACCCGAAGCTCTGTGTTGTTTGTTAATACCTGATGTTGCAATTATTGTTAACATTGCCAACCCTGTTAATGTAAGTAACCCTCTTCTCATAATTTATTTTTGTTTTAAGATTAAACTTCGTCAAAGTAAATGTGTCGGAATAAGTTTTAATAAATTCCTACTGACATTTCACATAAAATTAATAATTGACATAGATATGACATTATTAGAAAATGCTGCCTATGACATGATTAAAATCATATTTTTAATACTTTTTTAATTTTAGTTTTCTAAATTACCCTCTGTAAATACAATTTTGACTAAATTGTGTAAAAAATAAAACTTCAATTTTCAAATTTATTTTTTCAAGAAATTCTTCAAGAAAAGAATATTTAAACCCATATTACAATAAAATAAATATTTAAACGGTAAAAATAAACCGTAGGCTAATAATACCATTTATCCTAATAAAGAGCCGATGAAATTCATTGCAAATGCTCCAGTATTATAGCACTTTTATACTTATTATTTATATCTTAATGTTAGGATAACAAAGTAATCAGTTAATATCCGCTTATTCACCCGTTCATACACGGCCACATCAGCCGGTCCGGTTT
>Ga0007873_1000424_pt1 | contig 10500 bp, 9 predicted proteins | sample CryBogCBH26May08_FD_71228 | JGI IMG/M metagenome (GOLD analysis project Ga0007873, IMG submission 71228) | Freshwater microbial communities from Crystal Bog, Wisconsin, USA - CBH26May08 | ecosystem: Environmental > Aquatic > Freshwater > Lake | place: Crystal Bog, Wisconsin, USA | collected...
AACACCTGACTTTATCAAATAAAGCATTTGTATTCTGCTATGTAAATGGACAGGATGTTTATGAAAGAGGCGTTTTAAATATTGATATCTATCTCATACATGAGACCTTGTTGCCTTTCCTTATTTCAAATAAACATCCAGCAACCCTACTGGCAAATCTACCAGTACTTCTTTCTTTTTTCGATTAATTTCTAAAAGGGTAGATTCATTGAGGGGGATCAATACTTCTTTATTTTCAATAAATATTTTGGCTAATAGCTGATGGGGTTGTTCAATCATTTCGGCAATGGTTCCTAATACTTTTTCGTTCTCTTCATCAAAAATGGTATAACCTATCAGGGCAATTGGAGCATTCTTGTCTACATACTTTACAAACTCCGATTCGTTGATCCATACATTTTTGCTTATCAAACGATTTGCGCTTTCTCTACTGGATACATCTTCCAGTTTTAGGGTCAGTTCTTCGGTGTTTTTAGTTATACAACTTTCTACAAAAAAAGGAATTGGTTTACCCTTGGTTACTTCAATAAAAATAGCTTCCTGACTTTTAAAAGTAACTTTCTTCGAAAGTACATGGGTAATTACTACCTGTCCTGTAAGTCCGAAAGTAGCTACTACCTTACCAATATGTATGAGTTGTTCCATAGCTTTTTATTTTATAGTCAGACACCTTGGTTTAGTCATGAGTTTCGTGAGTCGTCAGTAGTGAGCAATAAAAGATGTAGTATGCAATAGGCTGTTTATATACATAAAAAAATCCCGAACTAATCCGGGATTTTAAAGAGTTCTGGTGAAGTATATTATGCTTCGCTTGCTTCTTCAGAAGTAGTATCTTCTACTGCAGGAGCAGCTTCTTCTACTTTTACTTCTCTCACAGGCGGAACGTAAGTGTTCTTAGCTTTTACAATTCTTCTGTTGTCATCAGAACGTTGCTTGGTTTTAGCTTCATGCTCCTCATGCCATTGCTGGAATTTAACCATTGCAGCAGCATCGTCGAATAAACCTAATTTAACTCCACGTAATAAATGCTTTAAGTACAATACTCCCTTGAACGAAAGAATACGACGAACAGTATCGGTTGGTTCAGCTCCTTTATGTAACCAATCAAGAGCTTTTTGGCGATCCAACTGAATGGTTGCCGGAACTGTTAAAGGATTGTAAGTACCTAACTTTTGGATAAACTTACCATCTCTTGGTGCACGGGCGTCGGCTACTACGATGAAATAGAAAGGACGTTTTTTACTTCCGTGTCTTTGTAATCTGATTTTAACTGCCATTTTAAATAGAAATTTACAGGCTTAACAATATTGTTTAGGGGTGCGAAATTAGCGTTCCTGACGAATTGGACAAATATTTTTTATTAAATTTTATTTCTATTACCATTATCGAAAACCATATTAACAGTTAATGACTCCTTTTTAGAATTTTAGGATTAACCTTTGCATGCCAAAAGTACAATAATATGCAAAGCTTTACTATCGATCAGCTATTAACCGTTTCATTCACCCTTTTTGCCGTAATTGATATCGTTGGCTCAATTCCTTTGCTTATTAGTCTGAAAGAAAAGATGGGCGGTATAAAAGCTACAAAAGCTACGCTGGTATCTGGTTTACTCATGATTATCTTCCTTTTCTTTGGTAAGAATTTATTGAAAATTTTAGATGTAGATATACACTCATTTGCAATAGGAGGATCGATTGTAATTTTTCTATTAGGTTTAGAAATGGTTCTTGGTCACGAGATATTTAAAAGCGATAAAGAAGCTCATTCTGGCACATTGGTTCCTATTGCTTTTCCGGTAATTGCAGGTAGTGGTACCTTAACCACCGTAATGAGTTTGAAAGCTAACTACGATGAATTAGTGATTTTAGTAGGCATCCTTATCAATCTTGTTGTAATATATGCTACGCTTAAATCATTGAAAATGGTAGAAAGGTTTCTGGGAAGAGGTGGACTAATTGCAGTAAGAAAATTCTTTGGCGTTATTCTTTTAGCTATAGCTGTTAAAATATTCAGCAGTAATATTCGTGCTTTTGGAAAATAATTCTACTATCTTGAGATAATTGAATAGTTGTTTCTATTATATTTGAATTCTAAATTTAAAAAATCATGAAACAACTTCTATTCCTTGCAGCTGCCTGCTGCATTATTACCGTAAGTAAAGCACAAATTACAAAAGGTTCTACTATGATTGGTGGAAACCTTGGGTACAATTATTCAGAAAACACTAGTTCGGACACTCTTTATGGCAAGGGCATCTCAAATGCTTTTAATTTTGGAGTAACTTATGGAAAGTGCTTTAAAGAAAATACTTTTTGGGGTGTAACTGCCTCTTTTACTTATTCTGATAACAAAAATATTTATATTAGTCCTAACAATACCTATAGTTCACAGAGTCGCAATTTTTTCATAGGTGTTTTTGGTAAAAAATATTTTCCCCTTATCAGCAATTTATACTTAACTGGGTTAGCTGAATTGGGTTATAGTTTTAATAATTCTTCCGGAGATAGTAAAGGATATAATATTGGAATAACAGCTAATCCTGGCATATCTTATAAAGCATCAAAAAAAATATATCTGGAAGCTAATTTGAGCAATCTTGTAAATCTTGGATATTCTCATTCAGAAACTCTTAGCAGTAATTCATATATATATACACAAAACAGATTTTATTCCAATTTCCAGCTTCCTACTCAAATTCTACAGAATTTAAATGTAGGAATGACCATTATTATGGGCAAATAATTCCCCGATTATCAAAAATGTTTTCTCATAACAATCTTTTCTGTTAGTTTGGCAGCTTAAATGATTGTTATGAGAAAAATATTTACTCCCGCAGCGCTGATTGTTCTCGCTGCATTCTCCTCTTGTAAAGAGAAAATAGAAAAGCCCGACTTTTTAGTGGCCAACATTGATACCACTATCAAAGCTTCGGACGATTTCTTTATGTATGCCAACAACGGTTGGTTTAAAAACAATGCCATTCCGGAAGAAGAAGCTGCATGGGGAATTGGCAACCTGGTAGATAATGAAATCTATGACCGTCTTAAAAAAATTAATGAGAAAACGGTTGGCGAAAAGAACGCCGCTGGTACAGTAGCACAGAAAATTGGTGATTTCTGGCATTCGGGAATGGACACTGTTGCTATTAACCAACAAGGCATTGCTCCTTTAAAGCCTGTGTTTGAAGAAATTAATACTTTAAAATCTATCAATGATGTTGTAAAAGAAGCAGCTATTCTTCATAAAAAAGGAGTGGATGTTTTATTTAGCAATTACGTTGCACAAGATGATAAAAACAGCGAGGCTATGGCCTTCATTCTTGTACAGGGTGGATTGGGTATGCCAAGCAGAGATTATTATTTTGATACCGATTCTAAAACAGTATCCGTAAGAAATGCTTACAAACAATACCTTTTTATTACCCTAAAACAAGTATTGAACGATAGCGCAGCTGCTGCAAAAAGTAGTGCTATGGTGTACACTTTAGAAGAACATCTGGCAAAAGCTTCCCGCAAACTTGCTGATCTTAGAGATCCTTATAAGAACTATAATAAGCTGAAGAAAGATGCACTACAAAAACTAATGCCCGATTTCGATTGGACAAACTACCTGCAGATAATGGGTGTAAGTAAAGTAGATTCTGTAATTGTTGGTCAGCCCGAATTCTTAACGGCTTTGAACGCAGAATTAAAAGCTTCTTCTATTGATGCATGGAAAAACTATATGACTGCTCATGCCATTATGGAGAATGCTTCTTACCTGGATCAGACTACTTTTAATAACTACTTTAATTATCGTAAAACCATTAGTGGTGTTGAAAAACCAAGACCAAGATGGAAGAGAGTTTTAGATGCTGAACAATCGGTAATGGGCGAAGCTTTGGGACAATTATTTGTAAAAGAATACTTCAACGAAAAAGCGAAGAAACGTTATAGCGATTTAGTTGAAGCTATAAGAGATGCGTATAAAGACAGGATTAAAAACCTTGCCTGGATGAGTGATGAAACAAAGAAAAAAGCAGTTGATAAACTGAATAGCATTACCAAAAAAGTTGGTTATCCTGATAAATGGAAAGACTTCAGTGCTATGAAGATTGAAAATACGGCTTACGTTACCAATATGATGAATGCCAACGAATGGTGGTTTAATTATAACATTAATAAACTGGGTAAACCAGTAGATAGAACAGAGTGGGATATGAGTCCGCAAACCTATAATGCATACTATAATCCATCGAACAACGAGATTGTATTGCCTGCAGGAATGTTTGCAGTACCGGGCATGAAAGATGAAGATCTTGATGATGCATTTGTATATGGTTATGCAGCCGCTTCTACCATTGGTCACGAGATAACCCATGGCTTTGATGATCAGGGTCGTCAGTACGATGCAAAAGGTAATTTAAATGGTTGGTGGTTGCCAAACGATTCAGTTCAGTTTGTACACAGAGCCTCTAATATCATCCATCAATTTAACGAGTTTGTTCCGGTAGATACTATTCATGTAAATGGAGAAGCTACTCAAGGAGAAAATATTGCCGATCTGGGTGGTATGCTATTAGGATTAGATGCATTTAAGAAAACAGAAGTATACAAAAAAGGTGAAAAAATTCATGGCTATACACCAGTACAAAGATATTTCTTAGGTTATGCTTATAGCTGGATGTATCATGAGCGTAAAGAAAAGCTGGCTTCACAATTGAAGACCAATGTACATGCTCCTGCTAAAGAGCGTGTAAATGGACCAGTAGTTAATGTACCTGAATTCTACGAAGCTTTTGGGGTGAAGAAAGGCGATAAAATGTATCGTGCAGATAGTTTGAGGGTGAATATCTGGTAATACATCGTTTAATACGTTTAACGAAATATATCGTGAGTCGTGAGAATTCTTCGTGAGTCGTGATACGGTATTTGTTACAACCTTATTAATTTTTTACAATATAGTTCCTGTTGGCTAACGCTGACAGGAATTTTTATTTAGAAATATAGTAAAACTCAAAGTTGATAGACTATTACAATATTTTAATATGGCATACGATACAGCTATTATGAGAAAAGATGGGGAGGATATGTGGGTTGAAGGTAGTGTTATGGGTTTTGACATTCCCGTTGAAGGGCGTTAAACCCTACAATTTGTAAACAAGTTTTATGAGCATTACTTTATTTTAATTGGTAATCAACTACCTCGCAGCAGAGCTAACGAGGTATGGAATACATCTGTTTAGTTTACTCGAAGCAGAGCTTCGAGGAATTAGACCCAAAAGATTAAATATTATTTACGTTACCTGGATATACTTTCAAAGCTTCTTCCAAACAATCCATTGCTGCGTTTATCGATTCAGTATTTAGTACATAGGCAAATCTTACTTCCTGTAATCCCATTCCTTTAGTTTCATAAAAACCTGTTCCTGGAGCCAGCATTATCGTTGTATTATTGTAACTAAAATCGTTTAATAGCCAAGTACAAAATGTATCGCAATTGTCAATTGGTAATTTAGCCATAGCATAGAAAGAGCCTCCTGGATTAGGACAAAAAACATCCTTCATTCCGTTCAATCTTTTTACCAATATATCTCTACGTTTATTGTATTCAGTTTTGGTAACCGTAAAATAATCATCGGGCAAATCTATAGCAGCTTCAGCAGCTACTTGTGCGTAGTAAGGGGGACTAAGTCTGGCTTGTGCAAACTTCATAATAGTATTGATAACCAGTTTGTTTTTTGTTACTATAGCACCTAGTCTTAATCCGCAGGCACTATATCTTTTACTGATGCTATCTACTAGTATTACATGCTGAGAAGCATGCTCGAATTGCAGTGCACTATAGTGTTTGCCACCATAGCAAAACTCACGGTAAGCTTCATCAGCAAAGAGGTAGAGATTATATTTAATAACCAAATTCTCTAGTTGCTTAAGTTCCTGTTCGCTATATAAATACCCTGTGGGGTTGTTGGGATTACAAATTAGTATTGCTTTGGTTCTATCTGTAATCTTCGCTTCTATTTCTGCTAATGCCGGCAGCGAGAATCCATCTGTAATAGCCGAAGAAACCGGTATTACTTTTATGCCAGCAACTATTGCAAATGCATGATAGTTGGCATAGAATGGTTCGGGAATAATTACTTCGTCTCCTACATCTAGACAGCCAAGGAAACTAAATAAAATTGCTTCGCTTGCACCAGTAGTAACTATAATATCGGAATGTTGAATATTGATAGCATGTTTGGCATAATAGGATACCAGCTTATGACGATAACTTTCATTACCAGCACTATGGGAGTACTCTATAATTGGGCTAATATTTTCTTTAACGGCATCAATCATAGCCTGAGGGGTAGCTATATCGGGCTGACCAATATTAAGATGATAAACGGTTAAACCTTTTTGCTTAGCAGCCTCCGCCAACGGAGCTAACTTCCGTATAGGCGACTCAGGCATTAAACTTCCACGATTGCTTATTGGTAACATAATAGGGTTGCAAATATAGAGGAATACAAGGCACTTAGGCAACAAGGCACAGAGTGACAAAGTAGAACCAATACAAGGCAAAAAGGCAAGGAGGCGAGGAATATAGGGAATACAATGCATTATGATAATGAGATTCCCTTCTTATTACTTAGTTCTTCCTACTACTCAATGCTACACCACCAAGTATTATAATCAGTGCCAGAATTTCCAGTATAGATATATGATCGCCTAGTATCAAACCCCATCCTACTGCCACAAAAGGTATTCCATAGGTAACCATGGAGGCAAATACTGTTCCAGCACTTTTCATTAGTTTATAAAAATAGATAGTAGCGAAGGCTGTACCAATACTTCCCAATACAAAAGCAGCAATTGTTGAGTAATAAAATTGAGGAGTTGCATGTACAATCTGAGAAAAGAACCCTGTGGAAGTAAGAATAAAGATACAAAAGAGAAGGATTACGGGAAAAGCAAATGCAACAATATTTATAGAAGTAACTTCTTTTAAATATTTATGTACAATATTTACATTGATACCATATAGAAAAGTAGCTAGTACTACTAGCATAGCATATCCAATATCCTGCAATCCAAAACTACCCTTAGGCAACAGCAACAAAACCATTCCAGCAAAACCAACCAATATTCCTATCATTTGTTTTCTGGTAACTATCATGCCAAAAAAAAGGATACCAATCAGTATGGTAAATAATGGAGTAAGTGCATTTAGCATTCCCACCAATGAGCTGTCGATTTTTACTTCTGACAAACAAAAAAGATATGCAGGAATCAAGCTTCCAATAGAGCCCGATAATAAAACATAACCTCTTTTACCTGCTGGTATCTGACGATAGGCTTTTACAAAAAAAGGTATCATTATCAATCCTGCACTCAAAATACGGATAGTTGCAACTTGATAAGGTGACAATGCTTTCATACCTTCTTTCATCAGCATAAAAGAGCTGCCCCAAATAAGAGAAAGCAATAAAAAAAGACCCCAGTTAGAAATCGATTGTTTCAATTTAATTGTTTGAGCAAAGATTAAGTGATATTATCGAGAACTAAAAATTTATGATAGCTAACAAGTTGTTATCTATTATAATTTTGAAATTCTTGTATAATTTGAACCTATAAATTGGATTACATGCAACAAGCAATCAATAGTCTCATACATAAATTACTGTACATTTGCCATCTAAAATTTAAATTATGGGAATGATAAAGGAGTTTAAAGAGTTTGCCATGAAGGGCAATGTTGTAGATCTTGCTGTAGGTGTGATTATTGGCGGTGCATTTGGGAAAATAGTAAGTTCTTTTATTGAAGATGTAATTACCCCCTTGTTGTTGAAACCTGCTTTAGATGCAGCTCACCTTACCAAACTTGCCGACTTAACTATTTTTGGAACAGTAAAATATGGTAACTTTTTATCGGCTATAATTAATTTTTTAATTGTTGCTTTTGTATTGTTTATTATTATTAAAGGAATGAATGCTGCAAAAAAGAAAGAAGAGGCTGCTCCTACTGAACCTCAAGCCCCTACTGCTACAGAAGTACTACTGACAGAAATCAGAGATGCTTTAAGGAAATAATTACAGAAATGTTTACCTATAAAAAACGTTCGGGAGTTTATACTTCCGAACGTTTTTGTTTTATTAAATAAACATTTTAGTAAACTTATTAGTATTAATTCAACAACTCACAAGGTTTAATACCTGTTTGCTTTTTAAATGCAGTAGAAAAGTGTGCTATAGAAGAATACCCTAATGCTACTGAAGCTTCAGTAACCGACAAACCTTTTTCGTGCAACAGATATTTTGCATGTTCCATTCTTTGTTGCTGATAAAATTCAAAGATGGTCATACCAAAAACTTCTTTAAATCCTTTCTTTAGGTAACACTCGTTGATAGCTACTTTACGGCTCAATTCCTTGATAGTAATTGGGTTGCCTATTCTTTGTAATAATATATCGCGAGCCGAATAAATCCTTTCTTTACCATAATCATCGGATAAGAATTTACACTCAAATACCTCGCTCTTTTCGTTTACAATACAGCCCACACTTTGCAGTAATAGCTCCTGAATTCTTGCATTGATAAAGATATTCTGCATGGCCCCAGTGTAACTATTATTCAGTAGATCATCGAGAATATTTCTTTTCTTCTGACAGATAGTAAACACCTTGGTAAAAGATTCTGTATGTTTAAAAGCCAACACCTCATCTTTTAAAGAAGTAGTTTCTATATGATCGGTAAACTGTTTTAGAAAGCCTGCAGTGAAGTGAATTAAAAATACATCAACTGTATGGTGCTGACCATTGCAATTGGCGGTAGGCAACTGATTGCAGGTACCACATGGTTTATCTTCACAAATTTTATTTCCGGTAGTACAGAATTTCAGTTTTAAATAATTTTCTTTCGATCCTACACCTTCATAATGATACTCGAGCATACCAGTATCATCGGCCACCCATTCATGACGAGCAAAGTACCTACGAATATCATATAATACGGATCCAGGAATGTTTTGCTGTTTGCTATACAACAGATCAAAAGAAACTTCTTCCACATCCCTATACGCTGTTTTTAATATTTCCTGTGCATTTAGCATAAAGCAAATTTAATCATGTTTCTATTTTTAATAGCGTTAATATGTGATGAATAACGATTGCAAACGTTTTCATCCCTTCTTTTTTACAAGGGAATGACAAAATAGGTGGGAATACTAATGTGATAATTTGAGGATTCGATAGTTTGATAATGAATACAAATACAGGGAAGAGTATGGGGATAGGACAGCAAGTGGAAAAAGGAATGCAGGAGATAATAAAATTTTATTGTCAAATACAGAATACTACAAAATCAAAAACTTAAGAGAGTACTAGAAATATGCAACCAGTAACCTCCTTTTCTACCTTCTCTTAGTTTTGTTTAGGTTATTGGCGAAATAAAAAATAGTTATCTTTATCTGGCGAAGGTTTGTCAAACATTTTCTACTGTTTAATATATTCTGAAAACATTTTTTTAAACTTCCACCAATGTTCGCCAATAAACGGCAAGCCTTCGCCATTAAAAGAATTGGGCTTGACATAATATGGCGAAACAGTTTTATAACTTGAAAAACGTTTTTCTATAAATGGCAAACGCTAGCCAAACTATGGCGGGATGTTTTCAGAAAATGACAAACCCTCGCTGGATTATGGCAAAATGGTGCTGAACAATGTATATTGTTATTCAGGAAAAGTTTAATACTGTAACTATAATTATTTAAGAGAAACAAATTATAAAAAGGAGTATTGCAATATCCTTGAAACCTGCAATCTGTTCATTCTTTTCTTCCCTTCTTAGCTGCAACTGTATTTGTATTCATTTGCTAATACGCTAATGCTTAAATCCTTTAATTATTTGTATTAATTTCAGCTCAAAACACTAGAATTGGAATAGAGAACGTATTTTATTACTTTCGCACCCTTTACAAAAAGAGGCCGGCAAATACGTATGAGCAAGAAATACAAAGAGTTTTCGGGGTTAAACCTTCCAAACATAGAAAAAGAAATATTGGCAAGTTGGGAGCAGAATGATGCTTTCCAGAAAAGTGTTGCCATTCGCGAGGGTGCTACCCCATTCGTATTTTACGAGGGACCACCGAGTGCAAATGGTATGCCGGGCATTCACCACGTTATTTCGCGTACACTAAAAGACTTGGTATGCCGATACAAAACTATGCAGGGTTTTCAGGTAAAACGTAAGGGTGGCTGGGATACGCATGGTCTGCCGGTAGAGCTGGGTGTAGAGAAAGAACTGGGTATTACCAAAGAAGATATTGGCAAGAAAATAACCGTAGAAGAATACAATCAGAAATGTAGAGAAGCAGTATTGCGCTACAAGAACGAGTGGGATAGTATTACTAAGAAGATGGGATATTGGGTCGATTTAAACGAACCTTATGTAACCTTCGAGAATAACTATATAGAAAGTTTGTGGTGGCTGCTGAAGAAGATGTATGATAGAGGATTGCTGTACGAGAGTGTAA
>Ga0007873_1000426_pt1 | contig 10444 bp, 10 predicted proteins | sample CryBogCBH26May08_FD_71228 | JGI IMG/M metagenome (GOLD analysis project Ga0007873, IMG submission 71228) | Freshwater microbial communities from Crystal Bog, Wisconsin, USA - CBH26May08 | ecosystem: Environmental > Aquatic > Freshwater > Lake | place: Crystal Bog, Wisconsin, USA | collected...
TATTTCAATAAATCAATTATAAAATTTTTAACTCCATATTTCAGTAAATGTTTCAGAAAAATTATGTCTATTTCAAGTAGTAAAATAAATGTTTCATTTTTCATAAATTTTATAGAAAAAATATTTAATGATGAAATAATACAATTATATACCGAAATAATATATTTAAATTCTACTATTGATAAAGATAATCAAAGTGCAATAGGATTATATAATTACATTCGAATATTAAAACAATATCTAAAAACTAAGTTTGATAATAAATTATTAGATCAGATTGATAATATGATTTTAACAATGGAATTATTATTAACAAGAATTAATCCAGATAATGATATCGTATTACCAATCATCTATCCATTTGACACCAACTATAATATTATTAAAATTAATAGTAGAACAGAATTATCTAGCTTTACAAAACCTGTTATTATAGAAGCTGTTATTAAAAATAAGATTAATGAAACAGAAAAAACCGTTAAATTTTTAATCAAAAAAGATAATTATATTAGAAGAGAACATTTAATTTCATGTCTGATTAAAATATTACAAAATAAATTAATTACTCAAAGTAATAAAAAAAGAATTGATAAATTTGAACCTATTCCAACATATGAAATTATAATAATATCTGCAGATATAGGTTTAGTAGAATTTGTAGAAAATAGTTTTACTATTAGAGAAATTATAAATAGTAAATATACATTAAGAAGTTTTATTGACGAACAAAATGATAATATTAAAATATCTAATGTTAGAGATAATGTTTCCAAAAGTTTGGCTATTTCAAGTTGTATATCTTATATTTTAGGATTAGCCGATCGTCATTTAGATAATATTATGATTAATAAAACTGGGCAAATATTTCATATTGATTATTCACACGTTTTACAATCACCGAGTACTAATATATTTGGAGAACCATCAATAAAAATTATTCCTCAGATGATAGAAATATTAAATGGACCTCAAAGTTCTAATTATAAAAAATTTAAATCATATTTTGTAACAGTTTTTGATATTTTAAGACTCTATAAAGATATTGTTTTCAGCTACTACGATATTCTTAATTATGAAAAATTATTAGATATTACTAATTTTTGTGAAAAATTAGATGACCGATTTATGTCCGGTTTGAGTTGCAAAGATGCTGAAATAATTTTAACCAATGAAGTTGATAATGCCAGTTCCCTACGAGGAGCATTCATAGATATATGCCATGACTATAAAACTCGAATGACCGGTAAATAATATTTTTTTATTAATAATTTTTTTTCTATTTTAATATTATAATGCCAAATAAATGGACAAATGAAGAAGAAATAAAATTAATAAATATGTTAAAAGAAAAAAAATCTTTAAAAGAAATATCTAGAACTTTAGATCGTTCTGAAAATGCGGTAGAACAAAGAATAAATAAAATTATCTACGAAAATATAAAAAATTCAGGAAAAACCGCTGAATCTATGGCAAAAGCTTTAAATATGTCGGTTGAAGATGTTAATTCTTATTATGATGGAAGAAAAACATTTTTAGAACAAAAATTAAAAGGTATGGCTAAAGAAGTTGGGGTTTCAGTAGAAGATAAAAAATTATCTGAACCTAAAATTTCAGAAGAAAAACCAGAACCACAAGAAGGGGGTAAAAAAGAGAATAAAAAAGAAAAACTATTAAATAAATTAGAATATGAAAATAAATTTATTAGAGCATTAATTGAAAATAAAATGCTTCATAAACAATTAAATAAACTTATTAAATCAGGAGTATATGATCCAAATATAAAATTATTATTAAAGTAATTTTTTTTATTTTACAAAATAAAAATTATATGTAAATATTAATATGGAAAAATATATATTAATTAGTATAATTATTCTTATAGTAATTTTAATAATTATTTATTTTGTTCATAAAAAGATGTCAGAAAATTTTGAATCTGAACAAATATCTAATTATAATATTTTAGACGATTTATTATTTAGAAAAAGTAAAAATTTAGATATAGTTGAAAAAAATGCATATATGGATAGTCCTGTTAATGACATAGTCAATACCGATTATCTACATGAATTTAAATTTTTAGGTCCTGCATGGGAAGGTGAATTTATGTATGATAATCCTGATGAAATGCAAATGAATTATCGTAGAGATAAATTATTAGAAAATTTTGATAGATCTAAAACTTATAAAATGATAAATAATTCTTCATATTGTGGAGGTTATGGTAATAAATGTAGAGTTTCAAGTGATTGCTGTGGAAGGGGTAATTGTTATAATGGTACATGTTTCTATTAATAAAATTGAAATTTTTAAACAATATAAATAATAAAATAATATATATAAATTATACTAATGTCTGAAGAATATAAATCCGGAAGTATTGATATTATTTTAGGTTGTATGTTTTCTGGTAAAACTACTGAATTAATTACCAGATGTAAAAAATGGAATGCTATTTCTAATAATGTTTTATGTATAAATTATACAGAAGATAAAAGATATGGACATGATGACCATATTTATAGTCACAGTTTAGATAAAATAAAATGTATTAATGTATTAAAATTAGCAGAAATTTCTACTGATACAATTAATTCATCTTGTGTAATTTTAATTAATGAAGGACAGTTTTTTAGTGACTTGTTAGAATACTGTAAACTATGGGCTGATAAATTTAAAAAACATATTATTGTTTCGGGTCTTGATGGAGATTATAAGAGAGAAAAATTTGGACAAATTTTAGATTTAATTCCATTGTGTGATTCTGTTCAAAAAATAACGGCCTATTGTGTTAAATGTAAAAATAAAAATCCTCCAATTCCAGCATTATTTACTCATCGAATTAGCGAAGAACAAGAACAAAAAGTAATTGGAAGCTCCAATTATGTTGCATTATGCAGGTATCATTATTTAGAAGAAAATAAATAATTTATATACTTGTTTCTAAATCTGAATTATCTGTTGATTGTGTAGATAATTCAGACGAATCTTTATTTATATTAGTATTATCTATTTGATTATAACTATCTGATTTTTTATTATTATCTAATTCTTCAATATTATTTTTTATATCATCATCAATTATATAAACATTATCTTCTTCACCTGTATTATTTTTTTGATATTTGTTAAAAAAACAAGTATCATCATTTTTTGAAATTAATTTAACAGTACTGTTATTTATATTATTTATAGGTGTTTTATTTTTTTCTTTTATAGAAAATGCTTGTGTACTTGCAATAGGATTATCATATTTAGATAAATCAGGTATACCTTCATTAATACCTATTTTTTTTAATAATAAATTAACTTTATTAGATGTTTGATAATCTTTTTTCTGTGAATATTGTCCAAATTCTTTTAAAAATATAGATACTATTGATAATATTCCAGAAATAATCGATAAATAAAAATTATTATAATTACTATTTATAAATGAAATAATAGATGTAGTTCCTATAACTATAGATGATAGACAATAACATATTGTAGTAATATGGCTCCATTTTAATATCGACCGCATAGATGATATTATTTTATTTTCATAAAAAGGTAATATTATTTCAATTATAATTTTTTTTCTTAATTCTATAATCTCATTTGTATCAAATATATTATTATAACTTTTAGCCGTTGTAATAATCATATCGTCTATTTCACTAACCGAATTATACATATTATCTAAACATATAATTTCCGAACCATTGTTACTATTAATGTTACTATTTTTATTAGCATTATTATTGCTTTCAGGACTACTGATACTAGCAGAATAATTATTATCAAATTTTGTTAGATCTGGGATATAATCTTGTATTCCAATTGTTTTTAATAAAGTATTAGTTTTTAAAGAATTTTGTTTTTGTCTTCCTTGAGAATAAAAACCAAATTCTTTTAATATAATCGCAAAAATAGAAAAACTTCCTGCAACGATTGATAATATTTTTCTCTGATAATAAGTATTTAAAAATGAACAAATCATTGATAATATAATTGTAAAAGATGATAGAATATAACACATTGTTGTCATTAAACTCCAAACATTTGTTTTTTTAACTGTACCTTTTATTCTTCTTTCATAATATGGTATTAATACATCTACCAATATTTTCTTTCGTAGTTCTAATAATTCTTCTAAATTGCTAAAAGTAATAAATTTATTATTAGAAATTACTAAACTATCTATCATAAATTATTTAATATATAATAATATTATATATTAAAATATAAATTAATAATTAGAAACAATTAACCATTCATTTTCTCCTTTTTCTTTATATCCAGAAGGATAATAAACTGGTCTTTCACGTCGTTTTGTGTTTTTATAATTTTCTTCATTATCGCTTTCAGATTCATAATATTCTTCATCATTATAAAGATCATCTTGTGAATAAATTTCCTTTTCATATTCTACTTTTTTAGGTAATTCAATAACAGTACCTCCACTTTTTACAGTATTTGGTATTTTACCCCAAACACCCATAGGTTTTTTAAGATCCGTTTGATTGGTATTAATTTCAGGAAAATCATTTTCAACATTAAATCTCATATGAGGAGGAATATATTCTTCTGTAAATTTAATTTTTGCAGTTGTATTATTTTTAATAATCTTATTTGATTGAACAGAATTTCTTAATGAAGGAATAACATATTCGTTATTAGTATTATTATTATTATTTTCAATTGTACATTCTTCAATAATAGTTTTTTTTATTTCAAAAATATATTCTTTTTTTTTATAAAAAGTTGTTGTTGATGATTTATCATTTTGTTGTAATAATGGAGGAATATATGTATTAGATTTTAATTCTGATTTTTTATTTTCATAATTTTTAGTAACAGATTTAGGAGATATTTTGTTTTTAATCATATTAAATAATTTTTTTGCACTATCTGATGAAATTTTTCTTTCATCTCCATTATCGTCAGTAATTAATTCAGTTTTAGATAACATTTTTAATGCTGATAATGCTGTTTTATGTAAATCTTTTTGAATATCATTAATTTCATTTAATTCTTTAATTTTTTTATTAATTTCTTCTAATTTTTTTTTCTTATTTTGTAACATTTCCAAGTTATCATTTTCTTTTTCCATTTTTGAAATTTCGGTTGTTAATATTTTTTCACAAATATGTAAATCTTTTATTTTTTCAACTCTTTCTTTATCATTATTATGATTTTTCTTATTATCACCACTATAATAAATAGCAGCATTTTTTAACAATATTTCTAATGATTGATGTCCAGGAATAAATGAAACTTCATCGCGTAAATGAATAAACGATGTATCATTTAAAATTTGTTTTTCTTTTTTTTGATTACTCATATTAATACTATTATGAATTCGTTTACCAATCTTATTTAACATTGGAACAAATGTTTTCAATCCTGGATCATTATACATTTCATAAACATCATTAACAATATTATTTAATTTTTCAAGATCCTTATTTTTTTTTTCTTCTTGAAGATCAAGACTAAATTTATCCATTTTATTTTATATTATATATAATAATTATATATTTAACTAGTTTTTATTAAAAAATCAAATTTTTAAGCATTGATTCTTTAATCGAATAAAAATTAAAAAGTTTGCAAACCGGTTGTTTCTAAATTAGAATAAATATAAGGTTCGTCTTTAATTATTTCATCATTTACTAACATATTATTACAATAACATTCAGGATGTTCGCAATATGCAGTATCATTAAACGTCCAGACACCTGATATAAAATATATAAAAATGAAATATAAAGTTGAACTATACGATGATTCTTCAGTTAAATTATTTTTTTGTAAATGAAATATATTATTATAATGATTCATATTTTTAATAATTCGTTGATACATTATAATAGTTATTTATACTATTATTTTTAAGCTATTTATTTTTTTAAATATTTTAATTAACAATATAGTAATAATTAATACTAATAAAATCAAAATTGTAATATTTAAAACACTATCTGTGTTTGTCAATGATAAATCAATATCAAAATATTCTCTTAGTTGTATATTTGTACCAAATTGTGTTGTGGTCGAAGATGGATCTGAAAAAATTAAATGATATTCTGGTTTTAAACAATAGGCATTAAATTTATTCATATGAATTGATATTTCAGTATCTATTTGTAAATCAAGTGGAAACATTTCTAATAATTTTTTTGCCCCTTTTAATGATACAATATAACCAAACAATCCATATACTTTATCTGGTATAAAATAATAGTCATCTATATCTTTATTAATATATGCGACGTGATATCCTAAAAATAACATATCGAAATTATTTGGTATTTTATTTTCAATTTGATCTAAAATTTTATTTATATCTACATTAATTTTACAATCATCTTCTAAAATTAGACATTTATTAATTTTATTATGAATTATATATTGATAAGTTTTACGATGACTTAACGCACAACCTATACCTCCAGGGGTTAATGTTTTGTAATCTACAATATTACTTTCATATGCATCAAATATACCTTCTTGAGTGATTAATTTATTTGAAATTTGTTCTGGTTTAAGGATAGTTCCATCAATTGCTTCAATTTTATGAGACATATCAAACAAATCTAAATATTTTAGAGTCTTAATAATATGATCATTACGATCTGGACGACGATCTAAATTAATATAACATATTTTATCAAAAAGCATTATTAATTATATACTAGGAATTTATTTTTTGTTTTTTAAAATTTCTCTTTCTGAAATTATCTTTCTAAGATTTGTTGTTGAATAGGTATGAGCAGATCTTAGATGATATCTTATTTCAACAGGTAAGTCATCACCTGTAAATTTTTTTCCTAGATAATCATCTCCTAAAAATCTAATATTAGGACTTAATTTTTTTATACTATCATATAATGATTGTTCGGTATCATAAATAAAATAATAATCAATGTATCTACAACTTCTAACTTGTATTTCCCTTTCTTCTAATGTTTGTATAGGTTTATTTTTCTCGGGTCGATCTATAGTAGGATCAGTTTGTAATCCAACAGAAAGAATATCACATTGTTTTTTACAATCTTCTAAAAACAAATTATGCCCTGCATGTAATAAATCCCAACATGAAAAAGTAGAACCTATAATTTTATTAGCATTGTTTTTTTTAAATTCCTCAAGATCTATTATTTTTTGTGCCATAATAATATTATATTAATATATTTTTTTTCATATATTTTATTTAAATAATAATAATAAATTTATATTATAATAAAATTTATTATAATATAATTTTATATGTCAAATATAGAAAATTTAAAAAGAATAACCGATATTCCTATCGAATTTTTAAATAAATTAAATAATGAAGAAAAAAAATATGTTTTAGAAAGAAATTATATATCGTCATGGTTAATTGAAATGATATATAATCAAGATTTTGATTATTATCGATGGGCTAATGATTTCGATATAATAATAATGCAAAAATTATTATCTTAAAATAAATAAATTTTTTACATTTCATATTTATTTCTAATATTATTGCATTTTTCATAAAATTCATCATCTGTAATATCATTATTAGTAAAATATTTATTATAGATAATATATTCCATCATTTTTTTAAGATTTAATAAACTAGCCTTAAATTTAAATTTTGTATTATCATATACGTTGAGTAAATAATAATTGTTAGTTTCTTCATTTTCACTATTAAATTGAGGATGATAATTTTTATACATTTCGTAGAGATACATATAAATTGCCGTTTGTATTTTATGAGATTTGTCTATTTTATTAACATGTTTAAATTCAATAATATTACTTCCATTAATACAATCAATTGCTCCTCCAATTGAAATACCTTGTAATTCTTGAACATTATTAAAAAGATCACTGTTGATTAAAAATTCTGTCTTAAATGGAATTTCTACATCTATATGTTCTAATAATCGATTATTTGTTTTTTTAAAAGATTCTTTTTCTATAAATTTATAGTTATTAATTTGGTTAATTTTAAAAATAAATCCATCTTTATAATAATTAAATATATTAGATAATTCTAATATATCAGGTATTTTTATTTTTTTATTTTCTAATTTATCAGAAATTTCTGATATTTTATCTTTAATTTTACGCATATCACACATAAAAATATTGTTTTCCCCATTAATTGTTTGAACGAAATTTAATTTTCCTGTAATACTATATTCAAAATAAATAGGAATACATGTTCCTATAATATCTGCAACATTTTCTAAATTACCATCTCTTTGTTTGATTAAACTATCAATTGCAATTAAATCATTATTATCTGTTTCAACTTTCTTAATTTTTACATATTCTAATGCAGTTTCCATTACATCATCCGATAAATGTCTAATTAATTCAGTTACTGATTTATACTTTAATGGAAAAGTTTTTTTATCAATTTTACCAATGTTTCCAATAATTTTACAATATTTTTGTAATAACTCATGTTTTAAAAAGTTCAAAGGATTTTTTGTTTTATTATGAATAATACTCATGCATTCTTGTGCCCTTGATAATGCTACATATAATTCATTAGGGCAATTTAACATATATTCTTTCTTTGTTTTTTCAGAAACATTTTTATCACCTCCAAATAACTTATATTTACCAAAATAATCAAACCATGTTTCGTCAAATCCTGTTACAATAACAACTTTCTTTTCTAATCCTTTAGATTGATGATACGAAAGAAACATAATTTTACCTTTTAATTCATCTTGATTAGCTGATATTTTTTCATCATCTGATTTAGGCAAGTAAAGAAAATATCCATTTTCTGATAATTTATTTGATAATATTCTAATAGGACTTTTTTCACTCTTAGATTTTATAGTTGGTGCCAAAATAAATATGTCCTCAACTTTATATCCCTTATTTAAATAATATATAATTTCATCATAAACATTATCATCTTCAAATGGATTAGAATATATATATCTAATATTTTCTTCATTCTCTTTAATCGTATTAATTCTACTATAATCGAGTACACAATTATTTATAAAACCAGACATCTTATTTGTTAATCTATAACTAACTGATAAATTTAGTTCTTTCCATTTTTTATCATTGAAATTAAATAATCTATTAGCACTAGTAATAAATCTTTGATCTGCTCCATTATATTGATATATACTTTGATATCTATCTCCAATAATACAGAATTGAAATTTTGTATTATTATGATCTTTACATATTTTACAAACTAAATCATAATACAAAAATGTTATATCTTGTGATTCATCAATAATTATTATATCAAATCTAAATTTCTTTCGCGGTTTTATATTTGACTTTAAAATTTTTTTTATATCTTCATCAACTATACATTTTTCATAATATTTAAAACAGAATGCATGATACGAATGAACTTCTAGGTTGTTTAATTTTAATAAATCTCTTTTTTCTCTTGTTTCATCTTTTAATCTTGAATTATAGGTTAATAGTAAAATATTTAAATCTGTAAAATGTTTAGCAATATGAAGACAAGTAGTTGTTTTCCCGCTACCTGGAACACTATCGACAATTAAATTATAGTCTTTTTTTAAATACTTTAATACTTTTTTTTGCTCATCACTGGCATCATTTAATTTAAATATCTTTTCTTCTTTAACAATACTCATTAAGGTAATATAATAATAGTTATAAAAATAATAGTAAGATATTATTTTTATATCAATTTTTTTAATAAATTAATTATCTGTTATATTAGATTCATAGGTAGTATGACTGTCTCGGCCTTTAATAATTTTAATCACTTTTCCTGTATGTTTAGTTTTAACTTCTGTTTCAACATTAATAATGGAAAAATTAATTCCTTTTTTAAGATTTTCATTTGTAAATTTTTTAGAATCAATTACCAAATTATAAGCTGATTTTTTAATTTCATCCATATTTTTTCCATAGATATGACCTTTATATTTTACATCTTTATTGTCTATGAATTTCACCATGAATGGAATATCTGTTAAATCTTCAGATGCATTATCGTCATCTTCTGAATCGGATTCACTTATGTCAAAATATTTACTTTTTACCGATGGTTTATCTTCTGGTTCATCATCGGATTTATCATCCGGTTGGTCATCAGATTTATCTTTTTGTTCATCATCGGATTTATCTTCTGGTTGGTCATCCGATTTATCTTCTTGTTCATCATCCGATTTATCTTCTTGTTCATCATCGGATGTATCATCTGGTTGGTCATCCGATTTATCTTCTGGTTGGCCATCAGATTTATCATCGGATTTATCTTCTGGTTCATCATCGGATTTATCTTCTTGTTGGTCATCAGATTTATCATCTGGTTCATCATCGGATTTATCTTCTGGTTGGCCATCAGATTTATCATCTGGTTGAACATCCGATTTATCTTCTTCTTTATAATTAGAAATATCTGTTTGATTGTTATCAGATTTTTTTTCTTCATCAAATGAAGTATTTAATACTGTCA
>Ga0007873_1000433_pt1 | contig 10302 bp, 9 predicted proteins | sample CryBogCBH26May08_FD_71228 | JGI IMG/M metagenome (GOLD analysis project Ga0007873, IMG submission 71228) | Freshwater microbial communities from Crystal Bog, Wisconsin, USA - CBH26May08 | ecosystem: Environmental > Aquatic > Freshwater > Lake | place: Crystal Bog, Wisconsin, USA | collected...
TAAACAGGAGACAAAAGAGTACTTTTTCTTCAGTAAGAATTTTTTTTTATATACCGAATACCCTTCATCAAAACTTTGTTTTAAAGTAAAAATTAATGCAAATTTTTTTATTTAACAATCAAACCTAGATTCATTTTTAGATCTGAACTTCTTTTTCAAGATTTGAAGGTTGTTGTAAGTCATCTTCTAAAATCTTTAATGAACATGAAATCCCAGAAGGTAATTGTGTTTTCAATAAAATATCTAAAACAGCTGGAGATGAAGTACTTAAATCTATAAATCTTTTATAAAGTCGTAGTTCAAAATGTTCTCGTGAATCTTTATCGATATGTGGTGATCTCAACACACAAAAACGCTTTATATAAATGGGCAGAGCAACTACACCGTGTAAGTGACAATCAGTTTTGAGTAAAGTAACACGCAATTGTTCTGATGCTTGCGCAATTAAGCCATTATCGAATGATTTTAAAAATATACGAAATTTCATATTGTGATTGTTGTTTGAGTTAATTTTAAATATTTGAAAGAATCAAAATAAATTTTTTTTTCTTTTTTTTTTAATTAAAAAACAGTACGATTGAAAAAATCAGAAATGGAAACCATTCTTTTTTTTTAGCGAATTCAATTTTGGGCTACATTCAAAATTAACTAGATGATCCACAATCATTAAAAGTATGGTTATCTTAGTTAGTGTCACGTACATTTTTTTCAAAGTTGCACTACAATCTGTTGTATCCACTAAAGTGGATACAGCAGTTACGTACTAACTAAAACATATTGCTACCGCTTTTTTTATTCATGTGCCATGAATTCTACGTGGATGCTTAATTATTTTCATAAATAAAAAAGATAAAGCTTGTATTAAAATCTCAACTTTCATTGAAACCTTATTTGCTAGTAATAATTGAAGTAAAATACCAAGGGTTAAAAGTTATGGGTATAATTTAACAATTGATATTTTAAATATCAAATAATAATGCGTTAGTTTTAGCTTTATTCAATAATATTTGTAACAAGACCAGATCCTACCGTTCTACCACCTTCTCGAATAGCTAAACGCATTCCTTTTTCAATAGCAACTGGAGCGATTAATTCAATACGCATTGTCACATTATCTCCAGGCATAACTAAGTCGATTTGACCAATAGAAGAAGAAAAATCTAACACTTGACCTGTTACATCGGTTGTTCTTACATAAAATTGAGGTCTATATCCTTTAACAATAGATGTGTGTCGCCCACCTTCATTTTTTGTCAAAATATAAACTTCTGCATCAAATTTTGTATGGGGAGTAATAGAGCCTGGTTTAGATAATACCATTCCACGTAAAACATCTTGTTTTTGAACACCCCTTAAAAGAACACCGATATTATCTCCAGCCATTCCTTTATCTAAGGATTTTTGGAACATTTCCAAACCTGTTACTGTTGTTGTTTTTGTATTAGCAAGACCTACTAATTCCACTGTTTCTCCAATCAAAACTTCCCCACGTTCAATTCTTCCAGTAGCAACTGTCCCACGTCCTGTAATGGAAAAAACATCTTCAATAGACATTAAAAAAGGTTTATCTATATCACGTTCTGGAGTTGGAATATAATCATCTACAGCTTGCATTAACTCAAAAATACCATCCACCCATTTGTTTTCTCCTTTTTGAATTTTTGGGTTCTCTAAAACAGCGTTCAAAGCTAATAAAGCTGATCCGGAAATAAAAGGAATTTCTTCTCCCGGATAGTTATAGCTATCTAAAAGTTCTCTTAATTCTAATTCAATTAATTCAATAATTTCTAAATCATCTACTTGGTCAACTTTATTTAAAAAAACTACTAGTTTTTTTACGCCAACTTGTCGAGCTAATAGAATATGTTCACGTGTTTGTGGCATAGCTCCATCTGTAGCAGAAACAACTAAAATAGCTCCATCCATTTGAGCTGCACCTGTAATCATATTTTTTACATAATCTGCGTGACCTGGACAATCAACATGTCCATAATGTCGAAAGTCAGTTTCGTATTCAATATGAGCTGTATTTATTGTAATTCCACGTTTTTTTTCTTCTGGAGCAGCATCAAGGTCGTCTACACCTTTTGGATTTGCACTACCTATACCCAATGTAAATAAAACGTTTGAAATAGCGGATGTTAAAGTAGATTTACCATGGTCAACGTGGCCAATTGTTCCAATATTTAGATGAGGTTTATTTCTTTCAAATTTGTCTCTTGCCATAAATTGTTTTTGTGTTTCACGAGTTTCAATTTTAGGAAACCTTGAATATACTTTTGACAAAGGAGTGAATTTAGTTATTTATCAGAAATTAGATTCACCTTTCTAATTTCAGCTACTGTATACTACTTTATAATCTGGCAATTGCTAAAGCATTTGTATAAGTTAGAACTAACATACCAGCTATTATTGAATTGATAGTTGTTATAATTTGAGCTTTGTATAAAAACTTAAAATGAAAAGCTAGAATGAACTTTTTATAAAGTAGAAGTGAGTAAAAAGTTTTACTTGATGACACTTTAATTTCTAGACTGGTTTCATAATGTTCTAAAATTTTTAACGATTGAAAAAAAATTTTATTTAAATTTTTTAAATTTAGCGAATGCTTTATTCGCTTCGGCCATTTTATGCGTTTCTTCTTTTTTTCTAATTGAATTTCCTAATCCTTTTGCTGCTTCAATAAGTTCATTAGCTAATTTCAGGTGCATTCCTTTTCCAGACCGTTTGCGAGAAAAAGCAATTAACCAACAAACAGCAATAATTGTTGAACGAAATTTAGTAAGAAGCGTTGGTACTTGATGTGTAGCCCCTCCAACACGTTTTGCCTTTAACTGAACTCGGGGACTAATATTTCGAATTGCTTTTTCAAAAATAAAAATTGGATTTTGATTTGTACGAAATTCAATTAAATTAAAAGCTTTATAAACTATTCGTCGTGCAAGTCTTTTTTTTCCAGCTTTTAAAATTCGATTGATTAATAAACTAACAAGCAAATTATCATATTTTAAATCTTTTTGAGGAAACCGTTTTTTAGTTGATATTCTACGTGACATAATTATAAATGGTAAATCAATTTTGTGTCTTTGAAGGTCAATTCATTTTCATAAATGAATTGACCATATACAGAATAATTTTTGGTACAAACATCAAATAAACTCAGCTAAAACAAAAATTTTTTGTTAACCATCAAGAGGTTTTATTTTTTTTTTGCTTTGACAAGTCCAGGAATTGGTTTTTTTACACCATATTTCGAACGACCTTGATTTCGAGATTTTACACTAGTACAGTCTAAAGCGCCTCTAATGATTTTGTATCGAACACCCGGAAGATCTTTTACTCGACCACCTCTAATTAAAACAATAGAATGTTCTTGTAAACTGTGTCCTTCTCCTGGAATATAAGCTGTAACTTCAAAACCACTTGTTAATTTAATACGCGTTACTTTTCGGATAGCCGAATTTGGTTTTTTTGGAGTTGTAGTATAAACACGGATGCATATTCCACGTCGTTGTGGACAAAATTTTAAAGCAGGAGATTTTGTTTTTTGAATAATTTTTGTTCGATTTAATCGAACAAGTTGCTGAATAGTTGGCATAAAATCGAGTAGTCAATTTAATAATTGAAATTTTTTTTGTAGACTATCCAACTAATTCTGAAGTGAAACAACCAATTTTTTTAGTACTTCCATTTAATCATACGTCAGACCAAAAGAGGTTATTAGAACTTCTCCAAAGCTTGAATTCACTTTATAGTTTTTAGTTTTTATCTTTGAAAAATTCAAACTTTTAAAACTAGATCAAGTTCTAAATATATTTCTACAAAGTGGACTCGAATTTCGAGAAAAGTAAATCGATGGTAAGTTACTGGTTGTTAGGTCATTGTTTGATATACATATGATTATACCATGCAATACACGCTACTTTTGATAAGTTGAAAGCTTATATTAGGATTATGGGTTTCACTTTTAGTCACCAGTTTCTGAACTTGAAGTATCGGAAAAAGAATATTTTTTTTGAAATTTTTCAACTCTTCCTTCTGTGTCAATAATTTTTTGAGAACCAGTATAAAAAGGATGATTTCCTGACCAAATGTCAACCGAAAGTGTTTCTTTTGTAGTTCCAACTTCGAGTACCAATTTTCCATCACAAAAAACTTTTGTTTGAAAAAATTGTGGATGTAAATTTTTTTTTGCCATAGTAACTAAAATAAATATATGTTATCGTTTTGAATATTGAGATGCTTTACGAGCTTTTTTCAATCCGTATTTTCTTCTTTCTTTAATTCTTGAATCACGACGTAAAAAAAGACTTCGTTTAAGAGGTTGTCGATATTCTTCGTTAATAGTACAAATTGCTTTTGAAATGGCTAATCGAATTGCATCCATTTGGGAAGTAATTCCACCACCTTTCACTTGAACTGAAAGATCATATTGATTCACTAAATTAACTGCAGCAAAAGGATTTTTTATGGATTCACGTTCTTCTTTAACTCCGGAAAAAAAGTCATCAAAAGGTTTTTTATTAACATAAATAATTCCTGACCCTTCTGTTAAAAAAACTTTAGCTACAGAAGTTTTTCTTTTTCCCAGTCCACTATAGAAAATTTCTGTATTTGACATAACAATAATAATAATTAGCTAAAATAAAAACGTCTATAATTTAATAATTTTCACTTTTTAGTGAATGGTGAAACTTAGTTAAGTTTATGTTTCAAGTGTCCACTCTTTCCTGCTTCCTTTTTTTCATTACTCCATTAAAACTTGTTTGTTTTAAAAAAGAGCTAACTATTGATTAGAAACTAAAACTATTAAACCTTGTACATAAATATGATAACGTTGCATCCTTTTAACTTAGCATTGTGTGCTAAGTTATTTGGCATGCTGTTTATCCTTCTTAAGTAAATTTTTTAGAATAAAATTATAAGAACTTCTGCCTTCTGTTGGTACAGAGTTCTTTGTTAATATAATTTTTTGATCATGGATAAATATTAAAATTTTAGTTTTGCACGAAAGTGCAATTATTTTACCTTAATTCCCATACTTTTTGCTGTTCCTAAAATAATTCGAGTAGCTTTTTCCACATTATCAGTATTCAAGTCATTCATTTTGATTTGAGCAATTTCTTTAACTTGGTCTAATGTAACTGTTCCAACAATTTCTCGATTTGGTTGCGCAGATCCTTTTTTAACATTAGCAAATTTTGCTAATAAAACAGATGCAGGAGGGGATTTTAAAATAAAAGTAAAGGATTTATCTTCATAGATTGTAATCTTTACAGGAATTATTAATCCAATTTTTTCTAAAGTAGCAGCATTATATTCTTTACAAAATCCTGCAATGTTAACTCCATGTTGTCCTAAAGCGGGACCAACCGGAGGTGCCGGTGTAGCTTTTCCTGCAGGTAGTGCTAATTTTACAAAAGCTTTAATTTTTTTTGCCATATTATTAGTGTTTGAGTTAGTTATTCTTTAAATCGACCTTTTGACCTATTTTCGTTAGTTAACTAGGAAAAAGATTCACTATTTTTTCAAAACGCTTAATTTCTATTTATCAAATAGATGCAGTTTAGTAAAAGAAGCTTTTTTACAAATTTTACAAAATTAACTACACTGAATTTTTTATTTCAGAAAATTGATATTGCAATGAGTAAAGTATCATTTTTAAAAGCGCGCCCTGAAGGACTCGAACCCTCGGCATTAGATTTTGGAGACCTACGTTCTACCAACTGAACTAAGGACGCGTTACACGAGATGATTTCTAACCAATTTTATAATAAAATAGATCAAAAAACAAATGAATGCCAAGAACCAGACTTGAACTGGTGACCCGAGGATCTTCAATCCACTGCTCTACCAACTGAGCTATCTCGGCTTACATAACTAGATTGTACCAGTTTTTAGTACCAAATCCCAAAAATATTTAAAGCTATAACTTTATTTTAAAGTTAGAAACTATCTAAAACATTACATAACCACCATCTTGACTTAGACAACTAATTGATTATTCAATTCTTTAGATAAAATGAGTTTGTATTCTTATGAATTCACAGCTTTTCGAAAATTTCAATCATTGTATGTTTCAATAGTTAGTTGAAATTTATTCAATTTATGAATCAGTGCAATAAAGATTATTTCATTGTTTCGTTTTAGGAGTAAGGTTAATTAAAAATTGAAAGACGTTCTAAAAAATTTTGACATAACCTATTCAGTGTTTCAATTCTTAGTTAAGTTTTGTAGTAAGTTATTGAAACTACAGTTAAACTTTGGTAAAAATTGAAACACTGTTAGTGATATTAAAGTTTTTATACACCAAAAACTTTTGAAATTCGTCTATAAAAGAAAATTATTTTAACTATATGCAATAAGAGTAGATTTTTTTGTTTGATTCAAAACAATTTTTTCTCCAGGGCCCAAAGTAATAGAAAAATAACGACTTTTATCAGCTACTAACGAAAGTGAAGAAGCAGTTAGTAACATATTCTCAGAAACTAAGTCTTCTATATATTTTGTAATTAATCTTCGTAAAGGTCGAGCGCCATAGAGTGGATTATATCCTTCCTGACTTAATTTTTTTTTTACTCTTTCATCAACTGTTAAAAAAATGTCTTTTTCTTTTACTCTCTCTATAACATCATTTAGCATAAAATCACAAATTTTAGTTAAATCTTCTGGAGTTAATGGTTTAAAAACAATAATATCATCTAATCGATTTAAAAATTCTGGAAGAAATAACGTGACTAATCGATTCATTACAGCATTTTTTAAGTCTCGATTTAATGAATCACCTTCTTCTGGTTCACTATCTATTGTTTTTTCCCCTTTTTTTTCACTTTTTTTATCTACCTCTTTTTCAACTTCAAGATCAAAATCGAATATTCCTGTTTCTTCACCTTTTTTAGCTTGTCTTTTCAATTCTCGTTCCATTAATGCATAAGTACTAACATTTCTAAAAGATTTTTCAAATTCACCTTGAAGTTGTTTTCGAATATCTGTTAAAAAATTTTCAGTGATAGGAGATCGTAAAAATTGAATAGGCCCAGCATATTCATCATTAAAAATTAAATCTTTTTCTGTTGGTTCTTTTGCTAAAGAGGAAGAGTCTCCACCTGTTTTTGTTTGTCCATTTTTTGTTTTAGGATTATAGCTAACTGCGTCTTGAGAACGAATAATTTGTTGAATTTCATCTGATCCTGCATTAGATGTTAAAATGATCAAAGTATTATCAAAAAGAACCAATCGTTTTTTACTGTCTGTCAATCGTCCATCGTCTAAAATTTGGAGTAATATATTTAAAACATCAGGATGAGCTTTTTCAATTTCGTCAAATAAAATAACAGAATAGGGTTTTCGACGTACAGCATCGGTCAGTTGACCACCTTCATCATACCCCACGTAACCAGGAGGTGAACCAACTAAACGAGAAATAGTAAATTTCTCCATAAATTCGGACATATCAAATCGGATCATGTCTTTTTCACCCCCAAACATAGTGCTAGCCAAAGCTTTTGTTACTTCAGTTTTTCCAACTCCAGTTGGTCCACAAAATAAAAAACTTGCAATGGGTCTTTTTGTATTTCGAATTCCAAGTCTAGATCGACGAATTGCTTTTGCAATAGCAGAAACAGCTTCTTCTTGACCTACTACACGATCATGTAATTTTTCTTCTAATTTTAATAATTTATCAGTCTCTTGTACTGACAAAGATTGAACTGGAACTCCAGTGATACTTGCCACTAGTTCTTGAATTTCTTCAACATCAATTATTCTTTTCAACTTAGCAAAATTCCCTACTTTTCTTGCACGACGTATTAATTTTGGACTTTCTAAATTTGATAAAAAATTTCGTCCAGTTTCTGTTGAAAAATATCCTAATAAAATGTAAATTAATTTCACTTCCGATTTTTTCAATTTGACTCCTGATTCGTTTACTAAACTTTTGATTAATCCTTTTTGTAAAAGAGGTCGCAATTTACTTAAATAATTTTTTACAATTTCAATTCGATTTGATTCCAATTCGCTTAAAACTGGAAAAGTTTTCTTTATTGTTTCAATATCTGTATCAAAAAAATCAAATTCTTTGTAATAAGGTCCAATTAATTCGTCTCCAAGTTTGGCTTTAATACTAGAAATATAATTTTGAAAAAACCAAGAACGCATTTTTACAGACCAAGGCTCAAAATAATTGTTTTGAAATTTTGAAATAATTGATTTTGTAGCCCAAGATGGAAAAGAATCTAGTTCAGGATTAATTTTATTTTCTTCTTCAAATACTGATTTAGGATTAATTTGATTTTTCCACTCAGTAAATAAATAGAGAGAAATTCTATAAACACTCATTATTTTTGCTTTTGGAGCTTCCATTTTCGTCATATTCATATTTTCGTCATAGTTATATAATTGTCACAATCAACTTTCAAGAGGTTATTCCAATCCTCGTCGCTTAAATTTTCTTCCTCTACTAAAGCTAAAGGAAGGGAATCGTCTATATTTTTTAAGTTTTTTTTAAATTCAGTATAAACCGATAAATTTGCTTTTACAGATAAATTAGAAACTTTTCTAAAATATTTTGTTTGGTATCGATCTTTCGGTGATGCATATAATAAGTTATCTACTTCTGATATAATGCTTAGTCTCATTCCATCATAAAGTTTTTGAGCCAGCGGAGAAGAAAGAAGTTTTCTTTCTTTTGGAATTGATGTTGGTGTTTCAACCCATGTAAGAAGGTAATTTCGGTATGCAGCTTCGATTTCTTGTAAGATAAATTCGGAAGCAATGTCTCCTTTTCGAAAAGCTTCTACACGCAAAGTACCAATTCGACTTAAACTTGCATTAACAATTCCTCCAATAATGGATCCTTCTATAACATTAGTTAAGTCAATTACTTCTTTGGAACCTGCACGGTCAATTAAATCAATTGCTTTATCAGGTAAAAAACGGTCGTAAATGTAGCGATTTGCTAGATCAGCTGCTAAAAACAGCGCACCAGATGTGAATTCAATATTATGAAAAGCTTCCAATGAAGGACGCAAAGCACCTAAAATTTCAACAGTTTCATCTACTGTGGGTTCATTTACTTGAATAGGTTGAAATCTTCGATTTAAAGCAGGGTCTTTTTCAATCATTTCATATTCTTTTGTAGTTGTAGCTCCGATACATTGAAATCCACTTCTAGATAAAGCAGGTTTTAATATATTTGCTGCATCTAAAGATCCTTCTGCCGAGCCTGCTCCTCCAATCGTATGAATTTCATCAATAAAAATCATAATATGAGGTTGTTCTAAACTTTCGTCTAAAACTCGTTGAAAACGAAGTTCAAAATCCCCTCGATACCTAGAACCACCAAGAATTCTAGCCAAATCGATACTAACAATACTTCTTCCAGATAAAACGAAAGGTACTAAATTTTGAACAAGTCTTGTAGCAAATAATTCGATAATAGCTGTCTTTCCTACCCCTGCATTCCCGACTAAAACAGGATTATTCTTCTGTCGACGAGCTAAAATTTCCATCATTTCTGAAAGTTCTTTTTCTCGACCAAAACATTCAGGTAATTGTCCTAATAAAGCCAATTCAGTAATATCAGTACCAAAACGCTCTAAGGCAGGTCTTGTATCCTCGAAGTCGTCGTCGCCTTCGTCAAATCCAGAACCGGACCCCATTCCAGACATACCTACATATTTTCCTCTAGGTAAAGATAGCTTATATCCACCATAACCACCTTCCCATTCACTAACATCGAAACCGGGTGTAGTTTCTTCTGAACTTAAATCATCTAGACTTACGCCTGAATCTAAATTTGGAAATAACTCTAAATCTTCTTCATCTGAACTACTTAAATTTTGCTCGTTTTCTGGCATACTAAGTTCACGTATACGCTCATTTTCAGCTTTTCTTTGAGGATCTGGGGCTCCGAATCTCCAAAGTGTATTCCAAGCACGTAATAAAAAATTCTCTGAAGTATTTATTTCTTTATCCAAGTTTTTTATTTCTTCATCCAATTTTTTTACTTCTCCATCCAATTTTTTTATTTCTTCCTCCAAAATATCTAATTTGAGGTTATTTTCTTTATCTTTTGGTTCTTCTACTTTTTCAAGTATAGAATCTAATACAGTAGTTACTTTTCCTATTAATTTATTTTCTGATTCTTTACTTATTACTTCATCATTTTCATTCAAATCATCACTTTCATCCAACTCATCGTACTCCTCAAAATCTTCACTATTTACGTTAGTATTGTTCATATTTTTTTGTTATTTTGTTAAAGTTTGTTTTAAATAATTTTGTTGTAAATAATTTTGTTGT
>Ga0007873_1000434_pt1 | contig 10257 bp, 10 predicted proteins | sample CryBogCBH26May08_FD_71228 | JGI IMG/M metagenome (GOLD analysis project Ga0007873, IMG submission 71228) | Freshwater microbial communities from Crystal Bog, Wisconsin, USA - CBH26May08 | ecosystem: Environmental > Aquatic > Freshwater > Lake | place: Crystal Bog, Wisconsin, USA | collected...
ATGGGCCGGTGCTAATCAATGATTGTGACCAAGCCTTTATATGCCCTGATTTAGCCCACATATCCGCTCAGCTGGCAAATTCAGCAGCAGGGGCGTTACTCTGTTTCCGCTCAAACAACCCCGCCTATTCTTATATCAAGCTATCCGATTCCGGAAAGGTTATCGGCACGGTAGAAAAACAGGTTGCCAGCCCTTATGCAATTGCAGGGTGCTATTTGTTTTCTTCGGCTGCGCTATTTGCCGATATTTTTCAAGCCTACCGTGATGTTTGCCCGTACCATGAATTATTCATCAGCGGCCTTTACGATTTGCTTGCCGCCCGCGGCGATATTATTTTAAAACTGGAAGCGGAACAGCATCTGGCATTTGGCACCCCCGAAGAATTGGCAAAAATCAAGCATGAAAACATTAAAGATTTTCTGGTGTGGAAGGCCGCTGCATAATGCCATCGAACACCCTAAGCCTTTTGGTATTAGCCACAATCGCACTATTTTTTGGTCATACGGCAAGAGCTTTACGCTGGAGTTTACTGTTTCCCCCGCATTATTTATCCAGCCGCTTTAACCTTTTGCTTGGCCTCTCGCTAGGCTATGCGGTAAATGCCATTTTCCCCTGGCGTTTTGGCGAAATTATCCGCACTTTTTTTGTCAGCAGTAGGGAAACCGAATCTTTTTCGTTTATTGCCGCCACAGTAGTGGCGGAGCGTTTGACGGACTTATTGGTCATTTCCATCATCATGCTGGTGGCTTGGCAATATTCCCAACAGCCTTCCCAACCTATGCTGGAATTAGGCTTGTTTATGCTGGTCACTGCCATAACCGGCTTCGCCTTCACCCTATTGGTTAGGCACTCCAAGACCATCAGGCAATTAATCTGGCGGGGTTCTTCCATCTTCAACGAAGACATCCACTTTAGCATTATCGATTTTATATGGAATATTAGCGAGTTGATCTTGGGTGGTAAGGTTTTTAGCCGCCAATACCTGTTAATCACCTTGCTGATGTGGCTGATTTATTCGGCCTCCTATTTTATTTATGGCGCAGCGGTGGGGGTAGGTTTGGTCGAATCCTTTTACGCCCAGTTCAATGCGCCTTTAATGCCTTTGCTGACCCGTATATTAAATGGTGATATAGTATCCGCCACGCCCTTACTGGTTTTTTCCATATTGCCGATTTTTGGTGTTATTGCCTATGGTTTTACCCGACAATGGCCTTTAATCGTATTGAATATATCGGCCAAGTGGCGATATGGCAACTCCATTAGCGCAACGCACTTAAATTCTGCCCGTGAACGCTTCAAAAAAGACAATGAATTCAGATATTTTTTGACCAATCATTTCAGTGGCCGCAATCAGGTTTTAAGTAATTTCGGTTTATTTGCCATGCAAGATGGCGTTATCCAACGGATCTATAATGGTGGTTCCGAAGCCATTACCGCCTTGGTCGAGATCGACCAAAAATTGGCGATCAGAAAATTCGCTGTCGGCACAGCAGCCCAAAAATTACAGCAACAGGCCGTTTGGATTAAATCTTACCAAAATTGCGGGCTACCTATTGTTCATATCAATAACGAACGCCAAGAAAATGGATTTTATTTTTACGACATGCCTTTTGTGGTGCCCGCCAATGAATATTATGATGTCATACACACCGCCCCTATTGAGACGAGCAAATCACTGTTGGAAACAATAGTCACTCAAATTTCGTTGTTCCATCAGCGGAATGCCACCGGCATAGCCTCTAATGACATTATGGAAAACTATTTCAGGGAAAAAATTATCAATAATGTCGGTATAATAATGGATTTCGCCAAAAACTTGCTACCGCACAAGGAATATTGCATTAATGGCAAAATGTACAGCTTGCAGGATTGGCGTGTGTTAACAGATGTTCATTGGCTAACCACACAGACACTTGATCGGAAGACTAGCGTCATTCATGGTGACCTGACAATCGAAAACATTATTTTATCGCCTCAATATCCATCGGGTTTTTATATCATCGACCCTAATCCGGAAAATATTTTTAATACACCGCTGATTGATTTTGCAAAGCTCATGCAATCACTACATTTAGGTTACGAAGGGCTCAACCGGGGACGAATGAGTGCCATGACAGATAATGGCATTAGTCTATCAATTACCCGTTCCATGGTTTATTCCGATCTTCAGGATCATTTTGAGCAATTAATCATCAGCCGCTTCGGCGAAGAAACCCTAAGAGAAATCTATTTCCATGAATTGGTGAATTATCTGCGCCTGACACCTTACAAGATTCGTAAGCATCCTATGGACGGTCTGACATTTTTTGCTTGCACCAGTATACTTCTGGAACGTTATTTAAAACGCGGCGTATGAAAACCAAGGCTTTGCTTTTTGATCTTGACGGCACTTTGGCCGATACCGCCACTGTAAACGCTATGGCTTATGCCGCCGCTTTAGCAGAAGTGGGCGTGCAGGTTGATTTGGGCCATTTAATCCAAATCGCCAGCGGCAGAAATTGGCGGCAATTTTTACCGCCGCTACTTTTAATATCCGGTATTGCCGCTGATCCAGCCGCGATAGCAGACCGGAAAAAAATTTTTTATGCCGATATGATCAAGCATGTCGAAATCAACACTGCACTAATCATGTTATTGACCGCCAGCCGTCCACTCCATAAAACAGCTTTAGTCACCACCGCATCAGGCAGTAACGTAAAAGCCATTTTGGATTATCATGGCTTGGCGGGGCTGTTTGACATTATAGTGACTGGCGATGATGTCACCCGTCATAAACCTGATCCCGAAGCCTATCTGCTGGCTTGCCGGGGCTTGAATTTATTGCCTGCGCACTGTATTGCCTTTGAAGATTCCGATATCGGGGTCGCCAGTGCCGAGGCGGCGGGGGTTGCAGTGATCCGGGTGGTGTTCCAGAAAGCACACGTTTTTATTTCAGTCAATAATCCATAGGCAGTTGCCACAAGACCCAGGAAAGCCCATGAACGACACCCACAATTGGCCGGCCCTCCCCAGGAAGCCGGACGCGCTGCTGGCCCTCGCGGCACTGCTCCTTTTTTACAATGTGTCGGCGCTGCTGCTGTCGCCCACGGCGGGCATGGAGGGATTTGAGGCCCACATAACCAGCTACGCCCAGAACAAGCAGATGCATGTGCCGATATTCAGGCAGTACACCCCGGAATACGACAGCAGGCCGGGCGAGTTCTTCCTGTACGACCTGTGCTCGTTCCTGTACCCCGGCAATGTGCTGCAGATCGCCGAGACGCTCTCTATCTTCGGTTATGCCCTTTCCGGCGCCTTTATTTTCTTGCTGGCAAAGACCTACAGCCGGGACGCTGCGCTGCTGTCCCTGTTCACCTTTGCCATCTCGTTTGACTTTGTGGCCACCTCCACCCAGGCCAGTTCCGTCAACCTGGCCACGGTGACGGCCCTGATGGGCGCCTGGCTGTTTCTGCGGGGCAACAGGCTGGCGGCGTTGCCGCTGGCAACCGCCGCGTTCGCGCTGTCGGTGTTTTTCCGTGCCGACAGCGTTTTGATGTTCCCGACACTGGCCCTGTTCCTGGTCTCAAAAAGAAAGCCCGCCCTGTTGGTCGCCGCCGCGCTGGCCGCCGCGTTTTTGTTGTCCTTTTTCCTGTACAAGGCCATGGACGTGGACCTGTTCAGAACCCTGCTGAAAGGCTCGGGAAGGCAAGCTGGTCAGGTTACAACAGCGACATTGTCAATATCTTCCTGTTCCCCTATAGGCTGCCCCTTTTGCTGGTTTCTGCCGCCGGGCTGTTTTTTTACAGGCACGCCATCCCGGTGCCGGGGAAATTCCTGTTCCTGCCCAGCCTCGCCGCCGTGTCCACCCTCGCCTTTTACATTGCCGCCTATATCGGCAAGCTTGAGACCCCCAGGTTCCTGACTTTCCCGGAAATGGTGTGGGCGGCCGTTTTGGCGCTCAATTTTTCATTCTGGCCCAATGCGGCGGCCACCCGGCGGGTAGTTTGTGCGGCGTTCGTGGCGCTGGGCGTTGCGGGCTATTTTTTGCGTTACGAGTTCATCTTCAACGAGGGCCAACGGTTTGTCGGCTTCCCGATGGCCACCCCCCAGCTGGCCATGAAGGGCAAGGTGCTTTTGGCAAAAGCGGACAAAGTGATTTTTTCGGAGATAGACAACTGCACCAAGACGCGTCCGGAAAAAAACATCAAGGTGGCCGTCACCAACTGGGGGGAGTTCAGGCGGCAAAAGTTCATGATCATTTTGAACGGCGGCTATCAGGTCCCCTACGCGGGTGACCGCGACGGAATCAGGATGATTGATTCTTTTGCTTATAGGACCAAAACCATCACCTTGTTTTTTCTTGAGCCAGGGGCTGAGTACAAAAATAAAGACGAGTTTTATGGCCACGTCAGCAAGATGGGCGGCAAGGACGTGGCCCTGTTTATAACGGCGGACAAGATGGTGGCGGACACCCTGCCCGCGGCCTTGGGCAGGGACACCTTCGCCCTGCTGAACACGGGCACCAAGCACCTCTATCTTTCTGTTTGCAATCCTTTGTAAATTTTACGGGATTACTTGCCGATTTATGTGCACTCTCACCACTTCACCAACCGTAACACTCAATCTTGCAGTGAAGGAAAATTGACCAAAAGAGAAGTTTATGCCCGATTAAGTCCTTGTTTTTATACCCTGCTATAACTGCTATATGCAGGTTTTTCAACCTGCGTTAATTGACATACCAATCAAAGCCCACCGCATTGATGAAGCGGCCTTTCGCAGTGACGCGCACTGGGGGACGACTGGGCAAGTGCGGGGAAACCCCGGTGGCCAAAGATAGTGGCAGGTGCTTTGGCTTTAAATTGATTAGCGCAATCTCTGCCCGCGGCGACATGCATTTTGATGTCATTGAAGGAAGCATGGATGCCGAGAAATTCATCAGTTTCCTGAAAAAATTGCGTCAAGATGCGGGCTGTCCGGTTTTCGTGATTGCCGATAATGCGCGTTACCACCACGGTAAAAAAGTGCAGGGGTTTCTGGAAACCCAAACAGGCGAAATCATGATGGCCTTTCTCCCCGCCCATTCGCCCGAGTTGAATCCGGACGGGCAGGTTTGGAACCATGCAAAATCTGATGTGGGCAAGCGGCCAATTAAAAGCAAGCTTGAAATGGAAGCCCCGGTCCTTTCCGCCATGCAGTCTATCCAACAAAAAGTGGAGCTGGTAAAAAGTTTTTTCCGGTTGCCCGACATCTTATATGCGGAAAAGTACATATGGTGATTGGTGCGAAAACTTATGCAACGATTAATATATGCTGTTATGGTCATTTTTTGGCACGGCTGACTACATAAACACCTGCCAACACCAGAAAAGTACCGCCGAGTTGCAGGGCGGTGATGGCTTCGCCCAGCAAAAAATGCGCCAGCACCAGTGTGACTATTGGGCCGGTAGTGCTGATGATAGAGGCTGGGCCGGCACCGATGCGCCGGATACCGGCATTCAGAAAAAACGATGGCAATACGGTTGAAAATACCGCCATAATCAAGGCCAGCCGATAGACTTCGTAGGGCAGGTGCCAAAGGTCCGGCCCGCGCGCCAGCACGAAGTGGCTGAGGGTGACGACGCAAGCCATGCTCATGCTGTAGGCGGTGAACTTGCCAGAGCCAATACTTTGGGTCATGAGGCTGCTGCCCATGACAAAAAACGCAAAAATCACCGAACTGCCCAACACCAGTGCAGAACCTAACCAAACTGCCGACGATTCCCAAGACAGGTGTTCCACAAACACCAACATCATGCCCGCATAGCTGAGGGCCAAGGCAAATGCCACACGTCTGCTGATGCCCCGTTTTTGCCAAAGCGCGGAGAACAGCACCACAAAGGTAGGGTACAGGAACAAGATAACCCGTTCCAAGCCTGCCGATATGTATTGCAAGCCCAAAAAATCCAAAAAACTGGCGAAGTAATAGCCCATCAGGCCTAATAGGCCGACCAGCAGCCACTGCCTTACCGTCAATGGCTTGGCTTGTGCTGTGGCGGCTGTGCTGCGGCTGTGCCATAGCGAGGCTAGCAAGAAAAACGGCAGTGAGAACAGCATCCGTAAAGCAATCAGGCTTAGCGCATCGACGGCGGGGCTGACGCTATAGGCCAGTTTGATTAAAATGGCCTTGGCGGCAAAGCCCAACGCGCCTAGTAGCACCAAGACCAGGCCAATAAGCAGGTTGGATTGTTGGGCGTGGGTGTTAACCATTATTTAGCTTGGTGGTTGGTGAGGCAACTGCAGGGTGCATAGCTGTGATGCCTAGGCTAAAAACTGCTGCACATGAGGGGTTGCAACAAGGCTTTGATGTCGGCCTCTTTGTCGATGATGTCACTGCATAGGCGGAATTGTCCGTGGGCGCGTAGCAGGTTTTGTTGGGCGTAGGTGGTTTTAAAATAGCGGTTGCCATCCAAGTAATCAGTATAGAAGCGGATGCCCAATTCAAACGGGATAAGCCGTATTGAGGGGTATAGGTAGTGGCCGTCCGCCGCCGAAAAGAATGCTCCAGCTTGGGCAAGATAGCCGTCCAGCCAGGCGCTGCAAAGGGCCAGGTCAAATTGGCCGGTGTCAGCGATATGGCAGCATGAACGCAGGCTATCGCCGATGTCGTAATGTACCAGTCCGGGCTTGACAGTGTCCAGGTCGACCAGGCCAATGATGTTGCCGCTGTGCCGGTCAAACAAGAAATTATCCAGCTTGGGGTCACCGTGGATGACGCGCAGCTGCAGTTCGCCGCTGTGTTTGGCCTGCTCCAGTTCATCAGTCATGGCTTGGTGGAGTTCTATAAATTGTTGGCAAAATGCATCGACAGGCGCGGTGCTGTGCGTGGCGATGTGCCAGTAATGGCGCAGATAGTCCGGGGCAATATGGAAGCCGGGCAAGGTGTCATGTAGCGTTTGCACCGGCAAGTCGCTGCATAGGCGGTGAAAATGCGCCAACGCAAAACCAGTTTGCCTGGCATCTTGCAGGTAGCGTGGTTTTTTTAAGCTGTGTCCATTGGCGATGTAACTTAAGGCCCGCCAAAAATTGCCTTGGCTGTCCTGATAAAACGGCTGTCCTGATAGGGTGCTGATGGGTGTGGGCAAGTGCAGCCTGACCGCCCCCGCAGGTTTTTCGGCAATATGTCGTGCCAGCACTGCCAAGTTTTCGGAAATCAGTTCGGGTGCGGGGAAAACTTGCTGGTTAATGCGTTGTAACACTAATGGCTGGTCGGTGGTGCCGACCAGAAAAGTGTCGTTAATCAGGCCGCTACCCAACGGGCTTAGTTGTTGGATGGATTCGGCAAATTGTCGGGCTATGGTGGTCAGGTCGTGCATCTGGGCCGGTTACACTATGATTAATGGCTGGGCTGGGTTTGCTTATGCAGAAGGGCGGCAACCAGTTGGCGCAATGCTTGGCCGCGGTGGCTTAGGGTGTTTTTAAGCTCGGCGGACAGTTCGGCGGCGGTGCAGGCGAGGTTGGGTAGCCAGAATACGGGGTCGTAACCGAAGCCATTGCCACCCTGACAATGCGGCAAAATCTGCCCTTGCCATTCGCCTTGGGCAATCAGCGGGCAAGGGTCATCGGCATGGGCAAGATACACCATTACACAGACAAACCGCGCTGTGCGCTGCGTTTCCGCCACCCCTGCCAAAGCGTATAGCAGTTTGTCCATATTGTCTTGGTCGCTGGCCCCCGCGCCAGCATAGCGGGCGGAAATGACCCCAGGGGCGCCGTGCAAGGCATCTACGATAAGTCCCGAATCATCCGCTATAGTGGGTAGCCCGCAATGGCGGGCGGCGTGACGGGCTTTGAGCAGGGCGTTTTCGACAAAGGTGGAGGCGGGTTCTTCCGCTTCAGTCACGCCAAAGTCAGCTTGCGGCCTGATTTGGAAGCCGCTCAACAGGGCCTGAATTTCCTTAATTTTACCACGATTGTTGCTGGCTAACACCAAGGTGTCTGGAAGAGTTGTCATTGGCTTTGAGGCGCTGGCCTGATTCAATACAGTTTGCTGTTATTCAGTTGGTTTCATTCTTCAATGCCCAGTATGACACGTTGTTTTTCCAACAATTGCTGGATACCTACTCTGGACAGTTCCAGCATGGTGTCCAATTCGTCTTTCCTGAAGGCGTGACCTTCGGCGGTGCCTTGTATTTCGATAAATGCCCCAGCATCGTTCATCACAACGTTCATATCGGTTTCGGCGTTGCTGTCTTCGGCATAGTCCAAATCCAACACCGGCAAGCCTTTATATATACCCACCGACACAGAGGCCACTTGCCCGTAGATGGGGTTGCTTTTGATCTGGTTGCGCTGCTGCATTTTTTTGACCGCCAAGGAGAGGGCGATGAAGCCGCCGGTGATGGCAGCGGTGCGGGTGCCGCCGTCGGCTTGCAGCACATCACAGTCTATGGTGATGGTATGCTCGCCCAATGCCTTCATGTCAACCGCCGCACGCAGCGAGCGGCCAATCAGCCGTTGGATTTCCAGTGTGCGCCCACCTTGTCTGCCGTTGCTGGCTTCGCGGCTCATGCGGCTATGGGTGGAACGCGGCAACATGCCATATTCTGCCGTCACCCAGCCTTCGCCTTTGCCTTTTAAAAAGCGTGGCACGGAGCGGTCGACACTAGCGGTGCATAAGACTCGGGTGTCGCCAAATTCGACCAGCACCGATCCTTCGGCATGTTTGGTGAAGCCGCAGGTGAACTTAATATCGCGCAGTTGGTTTGGATTGCGTCCACTCGGTCTCATGTTAATGTTCCTTCAAAATAAAAAGCATTACAGTATACCTTAACCCGTCGCCATTCTGCGCCAATCATTTTAGAAGTTGCTGCATCTGCCGTGGCAATTGGTGATTATTCGGTTATAGTGGGTTATTGTTGAACATTATGTAGGACGACTGGACTATGATTAAAAGCATGACCGCCTTTGCCGCCAACGATGCGGAAATCGGCGACCTGACGTTAACTTGCGAGTTGCGTTCGGTGAACCACCGGTACAGCGAAATCAGTTGTAAGCTGCCTGAGCGGATGCGCCCTATTGAAGCGGATGTGCGTGCCCTGCTGGCTGAAAAAATCAGCCGGGGCAAGGTGGAGTGCAGCATCAGCTGCAAAAAACAAAACAAGGACAGCGGTTTTGTGGTCAACCAAGAGGCGCTGGCGGCACTGCTTGATGCTGCTTCGGTCATTGAACAAAAAATGCACTCCGCCGCATCGTTTTCGGCTTTGCAGGTGTTGTCTTTCCCGGGTATCCAGCAAGAACCGGACATTGACAAGGAGCTGCTTAAGCAAGCTTTGCTTAGGCTGGTCAAAGCCAGCTTGCAGGATTTGTTGGCTACCCGTGAGCGTGAGGGGCTGCAGCTAAAACAGTTGATCACTGAGCGTTGCGGCAAGATGCAAAGTTATGCCACCGCCGCCCGGGCGCGCTTGCCGGTGGTGTTGGCTTTGCTGAAACAAAAGCTGCGCGACAAAATCACCGATTTGGTTGCCCAACCTGATTTTGACCGCTTGGAGCAAGAGCTGGTGATGTTGACGCAACGCTTGGATATTGCCGAGGAGCTGGATAGGCTGGAAACGCATATCGCTGAGGTGTTGCGGGTGTTGGGGCAAAGCGAGCCGGTGGGCAGGCGCTTGGATTTTTTGATGCAGGAGCTAAACCGCGAGGCGAACACGCTGGGTTCCAAGTCGATGGACAAGGAGATGACGCAAATTGCCATTGAACTGAAGGTGCTGATAGAGCAGATGCGTGAGCAGGTGCAGAATATTGAGTGAAGCCCGGGGCTTTTGTAGCCGTTGCTACGCCAAGTCAAGGTGTTGGGTAACGTCAGTGTTTAAGTTAAGTGACGGTCGCTAGGTGCGTGTCCAATCCACGCCCCTAGCGACCACCAATTATTTAATGCGGTATGTCGGTCAGTGCTTAGTTTGCCGCACCCACCACATGAATGGTGGCCATCATACCGCCGTCTTCATGTTCCAAAATGTGGCAGTGGAACACAAAATCACCGGCAATGGCAAACGGTATCTCCACATCGGTACGGGTAGATTGGCACGCCTTGTTTCTCCAGCTTGCCACCGTACCATCACAACCCGCCGAACCAGACGGCAACGGCACATTGTCTTGTAAAATGCCCCGTGTTGGTACGCCAGAGCCCAGCCCCACCACTTCCCCTTTGGTCAACACCCTAAATTTGGTTTGATGGATATGGAAGTTATGGTCTTCGCCGGTCAAGTTGATAAGCTCCCAATGTTCATAAACCGGCGTATT
>Ga0007873_1000436_pt1 | contig 10221 bp, 7 predicted proteins | sample CryBogCBH26May08_FD_71228 | JGI IMG/M metagenome (GOLD analysis project Ga0007873, IMG submission 71228) | Freshwater microbial communities from Crystal Bog, Wisconsin, USA - CBH26May08 | ecosystem: Environmental > Aquatic > Freshwater > Lake | place: Crystal Bog, Wisconsin, USA | collected...
TTTCTTCCTTTTGTTTCCTTTTTCTTCCTTTTGTTTCCTTTTTCTTCCTTTTTCTTCCTTTTTCTTTTCCTTTCCTTTACTCATATAGAATAAAAATCCTATATGACTACATCTATACAGTGGTAAAAAATGGGTTATACCGATAAATAATGAATTAAAGCACCGGGAGATAGCCGGGATAAAAAATCGTCTACCACCGGTTTTCGCATAACGAGTTTCGCATCCGCCGCCATAGATGGGATAAATACCTCGTGATGCAATTTATATACCAAAGGGAAATATTCCGCCGGACATTTCGCCCCCGTACGCTGGATATAATTCGTCAAATAGAGTCCGTGAATATGAGTGACAAACTTATTATATTGCACGTGAAATTGTGTGAAAAGCCCCGTATATTGCGGGAAATAATGCAAGAATTCGTGTATCCGCCCCGACCCGCGTAACTCGAAAAAGAGGTATTGCATATTCGGATGATTGCTACGAAGTTCTCGAAGATATGCATAAGAAGCATTTTCTATATGACATCTTTCGCCCGTTCGAATATTCGTCAGCATATATCCCATGAAATACGGGTTTTCATGTTGGGTCATATAATCATCATACTCCGTATTATCATATGACTGGGGGAATTCGAGAAGCCCCCGAATATTGAAAAAACAGTCCCATTCTTCGTAAATGATGGGGGGAATATAAATCGCGCGATTATCACATATATGATAAACGGCCACTAGATATACGACGGGGTTCTCCACCATTTGGACAATATGGTTCTCGGGATGGCGTAGGACAAACGTATATGAATATTCTTTTGGGAAATATTCGAGGAAAGGGAGGGAATCTAGGTCCTCGCCTTCCCCGGCGCGAAAGGCGTCTAGAAACATCTGGCGGAAAGTGCGTTGTTGGGCGCCGTAGGCGCCTTCGCTACTCGTACCGTTAGATGACGGATATTGGGTCCTATAATACCAATAATGGGCGCCTACGGCGCCTTTTGACGCGAGTTCCCACCTTTTTATCCGCGAGTCGTAAAATAGACTCAGCATCGTACCTTCGATACACTCATTTATATAGATATCGTCCGTTATCTCGGGATATTTTCCGCGGAATTCGTCTACTGTAATCCCGGCGGGGAGTGAGAACGAAACCAATGTATTCTCCGGTGCGGCAAATACGATAGAAGAATAATGCGCAAAATCGGGGTCTTGGTTCACTTTATTCGTAATGATTTTATATGACACAGGGTTCTCCTCTTTCGATTTCGGAGTATATTCTTTTATTTTCAGATTCGGACCGCTTATAAGTGGGTCAACCATATAATTGACATAAATATATTCAGCATCGGCGCCGTCACTTTCGCCTCCGCTATAGTATTTGAGATTCTGTGTTCTCATCGATATGGCGCACTATAGGAATAATACCCGATTTGTTTTTATGTTGATTTATGAAAGAAATACCCAACTATTATAATGTTGGTCTATATGACGACGCGCCTTCTCTATATCACCGTTATATGTCCTATATATTTCCTTTATGTGATAGAACCGACCAAAGAATCCCGTAAACATAATGAAAAAGAGGGCGCCAATAAGCCGAATATTTATTTTATTGGACAATTGCCTGCCCGTAAAAATATAACCGACTAGATTCGCAAACCCAACATATATGACAATATGAAATATAATGGATAATAATATATTTGCCGCAGTTATAAACGTAAAACATTCGTAAAATCCGAGGGTCGGATTCGTCGTTTTCACATATAAATCCGTAAACATGTATATATGGTTCTCATATTTTGTTCGTTCTAAAATATTCCTATATGACAAATCGCACGATTATACAATTCTACAATAGAAAAAAATATAAAAGACAAATATATATGTGTTTTTTCGATTTTTGCTGTAATACACCACCATCAAAAGATAATTCTTATTTAGACAATCTCGATTCTATAAATCAAGAATTATTGATGATTCGCAATGCAACCGATAAAAAACTCAAAGACTTACAACAGCGACAAAAAAATTCACGGGTTTCGCGTAATAAAAAACAAAAATCATTTGATTGGTAGTCATATAGATAAAATTGATTCACTTTTTTTTTATCATATAAAAAGATAATAATTCCCCCCTCTCAATAGAAATGAATAAACAAATCGAATATAATAGACTATCTCACTTATCGATCAATGTGTTTGAACCATTGTTGATACCAGAACACGTGAGACATATAGAATGTGGCGAAGCACGCGGAATACGTATTGATGATGAAAGCTTCATTCTCATTCAAAAATACGAAGGAAATGCACTGAAAACCGCGATCGAGAGTGGTTATCTACATAAACTACCATTTGGATTCAGTCTTATGATTGTAAATGAGCAGCGCCATCCGATGTTTATCAACCGACGAAAGGAAATCTATTTCTGCGATAGTAGAGATAGAATGAATGAATTGGGTCAAATAGAAGATTCTATATTGATAGTTGGACCATATGATAAAGTGATTCACAATACAATCCTCTCATTCTCCGACGGGACAAACGTGCGATGTGAATACTACGTCATAGTGACCAAAGGGGCAAACCTATATGACGGAACACGCCACTTTATGATGACCCGAAATCTCATCGAATGCAAACAATTGAAGATTCGTAATATACAGAAGAGGATCATTTCGACCATCATGCGTATTTATCAACAGCGGAAATACGACGAAGAAGCTTACCAAAAATGGATTCACGAAGAAAAACTATACGAAGAAATCAAAAAAAAACGCATAATCAATCGTGCGATCGTTCAAGACGAATTCTATAAAGCGTTTAAATTCTTTCCTTATTATGTAGTTACGTTGGTTTTGGCATATATCCTTTATTTGTTATATGAAATTTATATTTTGAAAATTTGAATCGTAGGTTTTCCTTCCCGTTTTTGATTTTGATTGATTTGATTTGATTTGATTGATTGATTTATTTTCCGTAAAAAAGTAAAAAGAATTCTTTTTTTTTATAAATAAAAATAAACTTCATTTATATCGCGTAAACATATAGGGTCTTCTAAATTGTCATATAAAAATGTTCGTAATTTACTTGCCGATGGCTTAACGCCATACGAATTTTTCTCCCACCAATCCCTCGGATGTAATTTATCTTTATTTGACAATATATAATCCAATGCCGTTCGAATATCGGTTTCGTTTGTAAAAAACGCACCTGTTTCTTTTGTAATATATTTCGACCCACATATAATATTTTCGTTCATAATGACGGGGATATCTTTTATCATTGCTTCGGCGACTACACGGGGGGACGCATCCGCGATATTGGGGACAAATAACATACGTGATTCATATAGGGCCTTCTGGAATTCGTCGTATGGGAGGAAATCGACCACCTTTATTTTCGACCCATACGCCTCTTCTAATCCGCAATTCACGCGACCAACAACTAACGCAGAAAGACCGTATTCTTTAATCATAATGGGAAAACATTTTTTCGCTAAATCGAAATTGCGATTGGTTGCATTCCAACCATCTATAGGACACTTATCATCGTCTTTTAGACAAATATAAATGAAATCGTATTTTTTTTGCGTTTTTTTTGATTTTTTCTTCTGTATCGGCGTCATAAAAATCGGATTCGCTCATGTCCAATAGATTATTTGACTTGGTGAAGCCGTAATCCGTGGGGTCTTTTACACATGAAAGCCAGTTCTTGATTTTCCCTATATAATCGAAATCGAAATTGGCGGTGCTATCATCCGCCGTACCATCTTTGAATGGTTTAGGGAAGGATTTATATGCGGTAATACCGAAAATCTGGATTCCATTCGCCTTGTATTCGTCAAATAGGTCGACTTCTCTTTGGCCGCGGAAAGGGCCTGTTACTGCGACTAGAGGTAGAATATTTTTGCTGGCGTCGTAGAAATAGCGGTAGGGGAATATGCGTTCTTTTTCGTGGGTTTGGAGGGTGGTGAGATATTCGTTTTTTCCTTTTGTTTTGTCTTTTGTAAATCCTTCTTTTATCGCTTCTTCTATCTTTTTTGAATATTTGTAATATATACCAATGGCTATTATAATGAGGGCGAATATCAAGAATGTCATATAATATACTATTATATGATATATGCCTAGACCGAAAGGAGCTAAAAATAAAATTAAAAATGCCGAAGACGACGCCCCTATTGCGGAACCTATGCAAAAAGAGGCGCCGAAGGCGCCAAAAGAACCAAAGGTAAAGGTAATAAAAGAACCAAATGTAAAGGCGCCAAAAGAACCAAAAGTAAAGGTAATAAAAGAACCAAAGGTAAAGGCAATAAAAGAACCAAAGGTAAAGGTAACAAAAGAACCAAAAAAAATAACCATTAAACAATACCCAGAACTTAAACCTTTGAATGAATTGGATGAATTTAAATATGAAAAAATCAAAGAAAAACGAAAAAAATGTATCGAAAAATATAGGGAAAAATGGAATAAATCTCAAGCAAAAAAAGGTCCTAAAAAAGAAAAACAAACAAGAAAAAAACGGGAATCTATAGCATAAGTTTTAGGGGAAAGGTTTATATATGTATTATATAATACATATATAATGAACCAACCAGAAGAAGGAGAAATAGAAGAAGGAGAAATAGAAGAAATAGAAATAGAAGAACCGGAGGAGGAGGAGGAAGAAAAAGAACAAAAACCCTACGCAATCACGATAGAATTGGGTGATATTATCCAAATTTTCAGCCCCCAGAATTTAAATATCCACGAAAATACCATCTATGTGACATATATCGACGATTTTAAATTGAAGGGTACAAATATTGCCACATATGAGGCAATTCAACTCAATATTGAGAACCAACGATTCACCGACGAAACAATCCGACAAATCGATATTCTCAGTAGAAGCGGAACCCCAGGATACGCCCGGCAAAATGGTCTTATACAAGGTGTTTGGGTCGATATTTATTTCGGTATGAGTATACCTACCGTCATTACCGGCGAAATCACAAACTTGGACGAAGACCAAATCGAAATCACCACCATCCCCCAATTAGACGCCATATATATCGATTTCGAATATAAGGGTCTTCCAGAACATATCCCCATACGCGAGATTGTTATAAGACAAAAACCGGAGAAATTCAACCGAGTCAATCTATTAAAATTACGTAATGAAATAGAAGAAGGCGAAGAGTTTGATATAGAAGAGTTTTTGAATATAGAAAGAGAAAGAGAAACGGACGAAACCGGGGATATCATCAAATTGGGCGAAACACTCGAACCCCAAGATAATATCCGCGATATTTTACAAACCGTCCTACGTAAATCCTCCGGAATCATATACGGAAAACGCCTCGACGCCGTCGTACAAATCGTCGAAGTAAGCGAAGAATATAAACGCTTTCATATAGACGAACAAATCAATAGTCTATTGGACGAATTCCTCTCCACTGTCCCCAATCATATGCGTACAAAGTCATATATGAATAATATACATATTCTTATCGAAAGATTCCGAGAACTTAGAACCAAATTCTCTCTATTTGACGAAAACGCGGATATAGAATCCCTCAAAATCAAGGGCCCCGCATATAAACCATTGCTCGACCCCCTCTATCAACTACAAACGGCCCCCAAATGGCTCATTCCAACCGTCGGCCTCCGTAAAAAACTATATTTCACCTCGGAAAAAGATATGAATCTCAATATTGAAGATACCGCGGAATATACCATGCTAAATACTCTCTCGCAGGAAGAGGATACGAAGAATAAAGCGTATTATGAGAATTTTTCCAAAATCGACGAAGTCAAATATACGTCTATGTTTCAACAAACCCGCGATTTCCATACGCCTTTTCTAGCACCCCCTAGAAACAAAACATTTTTATGTGACAAAAACGTAAATACGAATATAGAAGCCGTCGTCAATAACGACGATTCTTTCTCTACCGCAATACATATAGGTAAAGTAGATAGAATCAAAAACGCCATACAAACATATAATATGGGTCTCTCCCATATCAAACCCCATATGGAGAAGGGAAATAATATCTATATGACAGAACCGATGACCCCCGCGGATAATATTCATATAAAATCATTCATGATGATGCCTCTATCCATCCTGGATTATTCCCGTATCCATTTGCCTAGTACAAATATTATGGATAAATCCAATTTATCCAGAAACGACTATCTACTATTCCCCCGATTGAAAAAAACACGCGTCCCCTATTTCATCAAAGATCTCACAAAAGAAATCGATTATAATGATAATCTATTCAATGCAAACATAAAAGAATATATTCTATCTGACGAGGTGGGCGTAGGCGATAAACAGAAATTCCATAAATTTTTAGATGTCATCCTACCGAAAACCAGCGTGATTATTAACCAAATCATAAAAAATATGTCATATAAGACCTCTTTCCAAAGTATCGTGAAATTATTGGAACCTTTCGGTATTTATAGCGAGGATATTACGTTCTCGAAATACTATAGCGGAGTGGACGATAAAAAACTATCTTCTTATGGGGAAATCCGGACACATATTGAGAACCAAATCAAAAAAATCCGGGCCACATATAAAACGAAAACCCTATTATTCGAGAAATTCGGCGATAATACCAAGACGGCCATGAATATGCTATCGATTATCAAAATCCTATTTGAAAAGAAGGAGAACCTCGACCTAATGCTCACCTCATATAAATTACCAGAGAAAGAAGAAATCGCCAAGTATATGACAGGCCCCGAGGTTCTCTCGTTTATCATCAATAAAGACCAGGGTATCCTTTATTCGCTCATACTCTCCTCCCTTATGAGTACCCTTTATATGCCGAATAATCTATATGGCCAAGTGAATGGCGCCGAAGGCGCCCAAGACCTCGATATGTCAGATATAGAGAAAATCAAACCCACCGATTGTGCTAGAAAGGTTCTCGCCAAGAAATATACTTCTATAGGACAACTACAAAAGGATAACGGCACGATAGAAGTATATTATGATAAAGAATACGACGATACCCCCTATGACCTCTTGAATAAATATAAAGAACAGAAGAAGAAAATGCTACCCGACGAATTCCCCGAATTTTTGACGGAGAACCTCATACAAAAACACGATTGTCCTATAGAAATCGCGCCGGAATTGACGACCACACTCATCGCCGGTAAACGCGCCGTAAAAGAGGGGGAATACGCGGTTCTCGAATTGAAACCCCAATTACCTAAGAATATGGGAGATATCGACGAAAAAACGAGAGAGAAAATCGAAATAGAGGGCGAAGTACGCGTCAAATATCAATATTACCGCCGGGTCAAAGACCACTGGGTACAAGAACGCGATATCGACGAAAACGCATTCCTCGATAATAACGCCCTCTTTTGCAATATCCAGCCCGATTGTATTAAAGTAGAATTGGGTTGTATCTCCACGGAATCCGCCGCAGAACACGTAAAACGCGTGGCGTCTATGCGGGCCCGCGACGAGTTCTCAAATAGAATCGAGATTTCGATGAAAGATATTGAACAAAATATTCTATCTGACATACAAAAACACCTACGTCGGATGGTGCGACTCAATGTATTATCCACCATACAAGCCGAGAAATACGACTATTTGGCAAACGCCCTTGGTAACCTGTCATATAAATCGGATGCGATTATATCCCCCTATGCCCGCCTACGCGACCTCATATTGGGCCAGACCGATTTCGCGAAAAAACAGAGTGAAATCGTGACCTTCGTCCAGCATTTTACGAGAGAGGCCATGATGGAACAATTGGGCGAGAACCTGGCGTGGAAGTATTGTCAAGCCACGAATACGCCCCTTATGCCAACATTTCTATATGACCTTGCGTATGCCTTTATTAGTGGACAAGACTATAGACGCCTATTGGACGAAATATGCGCGAATATCGGGGTTCTCAGCGAAGACGGCGATTCCGTCGTCGATAAACATACCGGATATGTCATCCGGAAAATCGATTTCTCTACGGAGGAGGGGTTTTCCGAAGAGGGGTATCGTATCACTACGCATTCTATTATGGAGAAAGACTTGGGGACCGTGGTTCTCGAGAACCTAGGGAAAAGAGTGGCGCGCGAATTCGAAGACGAAACTTCCAAATTGATTTATACTATTTTCACCTTTCTTTCTGCGAATATAGGCCTGCCTACCGAGGCCATTTTCGATTTCGTCCATTCTATCGCGAGCGAAATTATCCATAATACCATCAAATCCGAAGATATTTATAACCGTCAAATAGAGAAAATGGCGAAACAGGCCGAGGCGGCCAATAAAAAATTCAAAGCCGCCACCTATTCGAAATATAAAAACGAGAACATTATCCATATAGTGACGGGGACGACCCTCGTCGCGATTCAAACGGCGATGCCCACTTTCTTCACGAAAAAGACATACCCGGGATGTGTCCGCTCTTTCGACGGCTACCCATTTACGGGGGTCGAAAATACTCGCGGTATTCAATATATGGCGTGTATCTTGGAAAAATCGCGGGCCTCTATCGAACCATGGGACTCCTTGAAATCGATGAAACAGGATGTTCTCGCCAAACGTATAAAAGATACTATCGAGAACTTCGTCTTCAAACACCCCAAAGTAGACGAGGCCTATGTATTGAAACGCCAATATCTAGAACAGAACCCCGATATAGAAATCGAAAAAGAACACGCCGTGGAAAAGTGGCGGACATTCATGCCCCCCCTCGTCAATATACAAATCGCGAAATCGATTACGGGGGTCGGCGAAGGATTCTACGAAGAATTAATCGCCGAAATCAAAGAGGGAAAACGCCAGCAGAACGAAAAAGAAATGGTTCTCAAAAGCAAAATCATCCATTTTACCGCGGCCATCATCGAGTCCATCCAAGCCATCGTCCATAATAAAGAACTCTTCTTGAAAACCTCGGGTAACGTGCCCTTCTTACAAAACGCGTGTTGTAACGAGAAAGAGAAATCTATCATACCTATTTACTATTTCATCGAAGAAGACGATAAAATCAAATCCTATATTAAATACGCCGCCAAATGTCGCGATATGTCATATAAAATCCGTATCTTATCAAAAGCCCCCCTCTTCTCGTATGATATCCCCTTCAGACAAACGCGTAGCATCGCCAATATAGGTATCACGGAAGATAACCTATATGACACTATCATCCACTATTTGGGACTGGACCGAGGATCCATTATACCCCCCGAATTCCACGGGATTTTACAAGAGGTAGTACATGGATATAATCCTACGTGGTCTATCGTCGATAAAATCGGATTTTTGAAACGGTCTGGGAAACGGTTTGATGAGAACCAATTCTATCAGGTTATGGGTATCGTGGAGAGACGCAATATAGTGAAAGTATATAATGCCCCGAATTATTCGCCCATTGAAGCATTACGCGAATTTTTATCTAGGTCGGTCTCTTCCGCTACCTTAGCACCCGGTATTATAGAAAAGGGACTCGCGAAAAATATCCTCGCGAAATTAAAAGACTATCAACCAAAGGTCGTCTATAATACAAGAGATAAAAAAGAAGACCGCGACCTACGTAGTTACTTGATAAATGCAAATACACAAATGCATCGCGATATTATGGCGTTTTTCGCGAGCCACGGCAAATTGAGTAAAAAACACCTCGGCGAAGTCGATACATTTTTACGCGATATAACATTATTCCAAATAGAAGCCCCGGGGGGGCATAAAATAGATATGACACTCTTTCAAACCGCCAAATTCTTGAAAAACGCGGTATATGATATTACCCGGGTTCTCCCCAATATTATTCTGAACGACGTAGATATAAATTCCATCCCCAAATATTGGGGGCTATCTGAAAACGACGAAACGGATCTACAAAAATTCATCGGGTCCTATATAAAACCCCTCAATCAATTCCGTACAGATAATGTCATACATGATATTATCCGCGGAATCCAACTCAAACTCGCGGATTTGAACCTCTTCATCCAGCATATTCCCCTCCGTAATCCAATGGTGAAGGACGGTTCTCCATATTATTCTCTATTTGACAAAGAGCAGATTTACTATCTCCTGACCTATACGTTTTATTCTGTCCTATATGAATATATTACGGTGACGGAGAATGATAACTATATGAAACGCGACGTGATACAGGCGAAACAAGAACGCCGGCAGAAAATCCGGGAATCGCGGGACCCCTCGATATTCTCCATGGAGGAGGATGAAATAGAAGTCCTATA
>Ga0007873_1000437_pt1 | contig 10180 bp, 7 predicted proteins | sample CryBogCBH26May08_FD_71228 | JGI IMG/M metagenome (GOLD analysis project Ga0007873, IMG submission 71228) | Freshwater microbial communities from Crystal Bog, Wisconsin, USA - CBH26May08 | ecosystem: Environmental > Aquatic > Freshwater > Lake | place: Crystal Bog, Wisconsin, USA | collected...
AAAAAAAAAAAAGAGCAATAAAATATTTGGAAGGATTAAGATCAAAATTAGATAAATTAGAAACTGCAAATAAATATGGTGAAATAAAAAATAAAATAGAAGAATTACAGGAGCTTTTGGGTCCCATTAATATAGATACTATTTTAGAATATCTTCGTGAAATTGGTTATGATGACATTGTTTATGGTAAAATTGGTTATGATGATTCATATAATTCTGATTTTGCGAGAAAAATAACAAATACATTTTTAAAAGAAAATGAAGAAAAATTAGAAGAATTAGAAGTATTAAAAACCAAATTAAATAATGAAAAAAACTTCAGGGTTAAAACAAATAAGGAAGAAAATAAAAGAATTAAAGGTATAAAACACAATGCAGAATCAAATAGAAAATTTTTTTTATTATTACAAACATATAAAAAATGCAACACCGATAAAGAAAAGATTCAATTTTTAAAAAAAAATCCAACATTCATGGAAGAATTCGGTATCGTATCAATTGTGAAAGAAGATTCAATACCAGAACGCGAAAAAGGAAATTTAAGACAAATAACACTAACCCTAGAAGACATAGAATTAATCAAAGATAAACAAATCGCAAAAATGGATACTATTTATACATCAAAAATACCAAAAACACTTCGACAACAATAATCATATAAAAAGTATTCTAAAAAACATATTAAAAATGCCGAAAAATATAGCACACGAGCCCAAACTCAAAAAGAAATTCTACCCCCTCATCTCCATTTGCACCCCCACTTTCAACCGCCGCCCCTTCATCCCCACCATGTTCGAATGCTTCAAAAACCAGACCTACCCCCGCGACCGCATGGAATGGATCATCGTCGACGACGGCACCGATAAAATCGAAGACCTCGTCCAAAAGGCCAATATCCCCCAAATCAAATATTATCCTATAGGACAAAAAATGACACTCGGTGCCAAGCGCAATTTGATGCATAGTTATGCAAAAGGTACGATTATCGTCTATATGGACGACGACGATTATTATCCCCCAGAACGCGTCCAACACGCCGTCGAGACCCTCACTGCGAATAAAGAGGCCCTATGCGCCGGCGCCAGTGAAATCTATATCTATTTCAAGCATGTCAAAAAGATGATTCAATGCGGGCCCTATGGGCCCAACCACGCCACGGCGGGCACGTTCGCCTTCCGCACCGAATTACTCAAACAGACGAAATACGAAGATACCGCGAGTCTAGCCGAAGAAAAGCAGTTTCTCAAAGGTTATACCATCCCCTTCGTCCAACTCGACCCCTTGAAAACCATCCTCGTTTTCTCCCACGAGCATAATACGTTTGATAAACGCCGACTATTTGACAATCCGCACCCCGATTATTTCAAGGAATCGCCTAAATCCGTCAACGATTTTATCCGGAAACCCCAGGAAGCCTCTATAAAAAAATTCTTCATGGAAGATATTGACGGCCTATTGAAACCCTATACCGCGGGAGAACCTTCGTCCAAACCCGATGTTCTCAAACAAATCAAAGAAATCGACGAGGAACGGGCCAAAATGGCCGAAGGCCAAGGCGACCAACCTACGGGAATAATGTTGAACCGGCAGGATGGGTCGCCGCCGGTGAACCTGACACAGAAACAGGTGGCCGAATTACTACAACAACACCAATCTATGGGACAACAACAACAGCAAAAAATAGCAGAACTTGAGAACATGGTCACACAATTACAGAAACAGTTGGCCCTAAAGTCGGCGGAAAAAGAATCCGCCTTACATAAACAGTCGGCCTTAAAGTCGGCGGTAAAAGAACCCGCCTTACAGAAACAGTTGGCCCTAAAGTCGGCGGAAAAAGAACCCGCCTTACAAAATCAGTTGGCGGCAAAAGAACCCGCCTTACAAAACCAGTTGGCGGCAAAAGAACCCGCCTTACATAACCAGTCGGCGACAAAAGAATCCGCCTTACAAAACCAACTCGCCGAAAAAGAGGCAGAAAATAAAAAACTAAGGGGTCAAATAGAAGAATTGATAAATATGGCATCCAAATACCAATCAAAGTCCCTAGACGATATCCCCCTATCCACATGTTCGAATAAACTCTTTGTCATACCAGACCCCGACCCAACAAAACTACCTGCACCTCCAAAATCAAAATCCCAGCCAGAAATCGTATTTACACTATAACCCCTCCGTATTGTCATATAGAAATATTTCTATATGACCTTATCCAACAAATCGTATAAATAAAGGACCCTAATCTTCTTCCCCCCCGCAATCACTCAACTCCTCATCTTCTATCAAGGCATCCTTCTTCACATTTTTCTCTAAATACCGGTACATCCGTTTAATATCCAATTTCGATATGCTATAGTTCTCGAATAATTTCTCTATATGACCCAGCCGCTCCGAGTTATTATAAAATTCCTTCCCATAATAGAGTTGCAATTCGTGGAAAAGGGCAATCAAATCCTTCTTATCCATATCCAGTTGTTTACATAGATTATATATGAAAAGCACGTTATTATACTCCGTGGAATATTTCGTGAGAACCTTGGTAAATCGCACCTCGTCCGTATGCCGTAATTCGGGGAACGTCTCCCGATATAGCTTATTATTATAAAACGTCTTCATGAGAAAACTCATCTCATTAAACGACCATATTTGGTATTGGAACGTAATCCGGTCGATATAATCCGCAAAACAGATATTATCCAGGATGCGCATATAAAACGGAATCGCGTTCTCGCGTTTGATTTTCGCCAGCATATCCACGATGTTCTCGTGCCATAAGAGCGCCACAATGGTCCGGTCCGTCTCGTTGATAAACCGCGTGTGTTGTCCTATAGGAATATTTTGGTTCATCAAGTTCTGCGTGATTTTCTTGGCATCATTATTATATGACTTGACTTGTAGGACACTATCCACGGTTTCTTCATTGAGCAGCGCCGGATTGGTCGCATATATCTTCTGGATGAATTCGAGTTTGCGAAGGTCGCCCTGGATATAATCCAAGATTTTGCGTTGCATTGTCGGGAGATAGGTCGACGTAGGAATACTATAGGACATGATTTGCGTGATTTGTAGGTCGGACGGCGTATTGAGTTCGAAGGTATAACAGACCTTCATGAGTTCCTTGATTTTTTTATCGATATAGTAATTGCCGATACAGATAATGGGATTATAGGTCATGTTCTCGAGTCTCTGTTTTTTCGTCTTTTTCTGTCGGATGATTTTGATGAGTGCGGTAATGCCCCCTTTATCCCCGTTATTCATCCCGTCGATTTCGTCCATGACGATGGCGATTTTCTTCGGTTTCCCTTGCATCATAGAAAGGACGTTTTGCGAGGCGATATTGTTACTCGTGATGGTATCGACCAGGGATTTATTCCGGATATCGCCCGCGTCGTATTTGATGACGTCGTAGTCGAGTTCTCCGAGGATTTCTTGGATGAACCGGGTTTTACCGCATCCTGGTGAACCGTAGATATAAATACCTTTTTTATAGGACAGGTTTTTGATATTTGTCGAGAATGAGGAGAGAATGGTTTTGATTTCTTGTTTACAATGTTCTCTTTTCAAAATAGTATTATATGATATAGAATGCATTTTCTATATTATATGATGTAATGTTTAGACTGGTTTTGAACGAATGGTTCTTTCTTTTTTTTCTTTTTCTTTTTCTTTTTCTTATTTACGGAAACTGGAGAAATCCGCAGTGACGGGTATGAAATTTGCATTTCCTTTTGATGGTAGAGCACCATAATAGGAGTAGTTATCCACTGCATTTGCACCTATAGGTTGGCCTCCTTTACCACCTTGGGACCCTTGTCCTCCACCTTGTCCACCACCACCTTGTCCACCACCACCTTGTCCATATCTCACATTATTTGAGTTATTATAATATCCATCTCTCGATAAATCGTCTCTATCACCCAAATGCGCGATACCACTTCCAGTATCACGTATAAGACTATTTGCACCACTTGCCGCCCCAGTAGTTAAATCATATGCTCCCTGACCAGCGCCTTTTGCAAGGTCATATGTACCCTGACCAGCGCCTTTAGCAAGGTCATATGTACCCTGACCAGCGCCTTTAGCAAGGTCATATGCCCCTAGACCTGCAGCACCTACTAATGCCCCTGCGCCTACCGCCAAACCTGTTGCATTATCTACTACTTTCCCTGCAAAGTTACCAGCCGTATCGACGGTTTTATTTATTACACCGGCACCAGTTGTCGCAACATCTTCGACGCCAGCGACAAGATCTAATTGTCCAAGAGTAAGAGCACCTCCAAGCGTATCTGGGTCTGCGGACGATTCTAGAGTACCACTACCCACTTTGGTATAGATCTTCTTTCCATCTGTTCCTCCACCTCCTCCACTAGACATTCTATTACCACTTGCATCTACATAATAGCCGCCGCCGCTACAACCCGAACCACCAGCCCCCCCGCAATATGTACAAACACCAGAACCCGGGCAATTCGGACACATAGGACAAACTGGTGGAACGATTTCCGTCTTTTTAATATAATCCGAATTTTTTATATTCGGATTCGCAATATTATAGAATGCCTGCATACAATTATAATTCCATTGTGTTTTATCTGACCCACATGTAGCGAAAAATAATGTCGGATCGTCTGCCAAAATATCATCCAGATTACCATCATAATCTCCTCGTAACGTACCACTAGAAGTAGGAGTAGGAGTAGAAGTATTTGTACTTATAACACTTTGATTACCTCCATCAGTAAGTGTTTTATTTAATAATACATAATTATTTACAGTCAATGAATTCGCACTAGTACTCACACTTGTCAAATAAATAATTGCAGTTCGATCACCACACGTCATACATAATACAAATGGTTCGGCATGTGTCATCCATGAATTAAATTCGCCTGATTTTGTATTATATGTATAGGTTGAAGTTAAACTACCAATATCTGTACCTGTAATACGGTCATAAAATTTAGAAGTGCCAACACTATCTGTAATACATATAACTCCTTTATCGCAATCATAAAAAATTTTCTCATTCAAAGAATATAAATTCGCGGTTTTACTATAATAACCATCAAACATATATCCGTTAATATTATCTCTTTTTGAGTTTGATGATATAATATTTACCGGGCTTACATTCGAATCGCCCGTATATTTCACTATTTTTGTTAGATTTGCGTCTTTAGATGCATAAAAAGATAATAGATTTTGATTCAACCCACTTGTAGTACTAGTAGTGCCAATAATATGTATATATGTTTCTTGTCCAAATGGAACATATACAACATTATATTTTTCAGTCGAAGGATTATCTTTATTTGTATTATACACGAATGGAACTATCGCGTCTTTGATTGTGGTATCCCATTTATCCGCGTTTGGTTTTGCAGTTGTCATATCTACCGTTATTGTTTGATTGAAACGAGTAGTCACCCATATTTTTGAAATATTACTTGTTTGACTAGACAATGCCGCATTCCCCGATATCGTATCATATACTTCAATCAAATTCCCATTATTAAAGTCAAATAGAATAGAGTCATATAGGATATATATATTATTCGTTGTACTAGAATAGTTTGAAAGAAGTGATGTAATTGGTTGTGCATTATCTCCCCCATATTGACCAAATCCGTAATTATTAAAGTTCTCGAATTGGCTTTTATCTTTCATCATAAAATAATGACCAAATAACATGGAAAATATTAATACCGCTAAAATGAATAAAAACATTATGAATGGTGTTAATTTTATCTCCATATTTTATATATTCTATATATTTTATAAATGCTCGTAAAATTGATGGGATTTTATAAGACATAAATAAATTCAATATGCCTATGTTAGATAACAAAGATTCTTCTCCATCACTCGATATAGGAGCCGCCATCGTATCGCCGCACCATGTGCAAAGACCTTTATTGAAAGACGCATTCGACCCTACGGCGAGTCATATAGAAATCGGTATTGACGAAGCGGGGCGGGGGCCCCTATTCGGCCGCTTATATGTGGCCGCAGTAACATTACCTAAAGGTTTTACTCATAAAGATATCAAAGATAGCAAAAAATTGTCCGATAAAAAAATTCGGCAAATGGCCGCGCTTATCAAAGAAAACGCCGTGGCTTGGTCGATTCAATATGTGGAACATGACGTCATCGACGAAATCAATATCCGCCAATCCGTCTTTCGCGGTATGCACGCCGCCATCCGCGAAATCACGGCCGAATTCGCCGAAAAAATGCCGCAAAGGGAGAACCGCGATTTCTTCCTTTTAGTGGACGGCAATGATTTCAAACCATATATGGTATATGACGACGAGACTTCGACATATACGGCACTGGGCCATGAGACGATAGAGCATGGCGATGCTATCTATTTGACCATTGCGGCGGCGTCTATTTTGGCCAAGAATGCGCGTGATCGGTATATCGAAGAGTTATGCGAACGGTATCCCGAATTGTCCCATAGATATGGTTTGCATAAGAATAAGGGCTATGGGACCAAACAGCATTTAGAGGGGATTCAACAATGGGGGATTACGCAGTGGCATCGGAAAACATATGCGCGTTGTAACACGGCGGAATTGAATCCTATCCTATAGGACATTCATTATCATCATCGAATCGGCCACCCCCTTCGCCACCGTCATATATTTCGTCTCTCGGTCCATAATACTATATCCTATTATGAAATGGTCTTCCATAAAAATAAATCCCAATGTATATTCGACTTTCTCCCCTTCGAAAGTAAACGGCGTCGAGTATTTTTTTAATTTGAGCGTCGTCGCGTCGAGAACCATAAACATATGGTAATAATACCGGCGGTCTTCGTAACTCACTAGGTGTCCTATAAACCATATTTCGTCACCCATGACAACGCCATTCGTCGACCCCCGCAAATGTCGGAAAAAGGCCGGGACGGAAACATCCTCGCTTATCACATAGAATTCGGTCTGATTACTCACTTTGCCCACGGTCAATGGCGACCAACCATATATGACCCTCGGCTCCTCGCCCTCGATTGAAGGTACGAGAACCCAGTTCTTCTCCACGTCTTTTGTGGCTCCTCCCCCTCCCCCCCCTCCCCCCCCTCCTGCTCCATCGCCCCCTGAACCCACGCGTTGTAAAAGGGACGATAAAAGGGACGAAACCCCCATTTCGGATGCCAAGAACACTTCGCCACTTTCCACCGCGATTTTACTACGGTCCAACCCCCGGTTGGCATGATAAAGCAATCTATTTTTATATGACATGATTCGCACGTCTTCTAGTCCTATATAGATATTATCCAACGCCTTATTATATGGCATGACGAATTCGTTCACGACGCACCACTCTTGGGAGGTCGGTTCTCGCGTCAAAATCCCGACAATATTTTTCGTCTTTATATGACTCTGGTTCACATAATTCCCCTTATCGTCAATACGGTAGTTCACATATCGCCTCACGGCGGCGATCGTATTCGCATCAAGGGCGCAAATCGACGGAGTCGAAGGCACATAATCATTTTCTATATGACTTAGTTCGCCCACCGATTCGAGAACCTCGACCAGGGATTTGTCATATATATCGGATTTATGGTCGGCCAGTTTATGTGCATAGAATTTATAATTCGAAAAGACATTCCGCATAGTATTTTCGTCGATATTGGGGTCGGCGAGAACTTTGGTGGAACACCGGCGTAGGTCGAAGTTCTCGGTATTGATATAATAACCAATAATCGAGAGTTCGAAATCGAGTTTATAGTCATATACATCCTTTTGTAGGAATAAATAGTCCGACGTAATCGGATATTTCTTCCGTTGGATATCCGCGATCGTATACCATAAATACGCCAGAGTATGCCGGCCTTCAATCCGATAATATTGGACCATCTCATATAGGTTCTCGATTCTCTTGGGATAATAATTGAACCCCTCGGCCCACCAGAAAAGGGCATTTGCATGGTCGCCTAATCGGACATAGCATTTACCAATACTATAATAACTATGCCAGACCTCTTCGACCCAGCCCCCGATTTTGATGCGTTTTTTGAATGTCTCAATCGCTTTTTCTATATGACCCGCATCGCGATACGAATTCGCCAGATAGAAAGTATATCGGTCATTATCGGGGATTTCTTCTAATCCGCGCTCCAAAAGCCGGATATCGCGCTCGAATTTATCCGTTTTCGAACCGCCGTCCCCTATGTCACATATGAATAATTCGTCCTTGGCAATGGCCTCGTATTTCGTACCCTCCGGCGTTTTCACGTATTCGTGTGTGACGCCCCAATAGGAGTAGCCCTTTTGACAACGTAGTAGCCGGACATTCTTATAGAAGAATCGTTCGGAACCCTGGAAAAGGTAATAGGCATCGCCCCCGCGCGTAAGGAGAGAGGCCTTGAATGCTGCGACATCGGCGATGGGGGTCAAATACATATCTGCGTCTAACAAGAGGACATAATCTATATGACAAATCGCGGCGGAATACTGGTCACATAGTTTGAGTGCATGGGTACGATTATAGCCGAAATCGCGGAAGGGTTCCGTTTCGATCTTCCCGGGGATACCCTTGTTCTCGAAAAACTCGCGGATAATCTCTTTGGTATTATCCGTACTTCCGGTATCACAAATACAATAGCAGTCGATGAGGGGATAAACGGATTCTAAGAGTCGGAGGATAACCCGACTCTCATTCTTCACGATCATATTGAGGCATATGTATGTCATATATAGGAATTTTATATCTCTTTTTCATATTCTTTTATTTATTTTATATTATTATGGGAAAGAAAGGAGAAACGGTAAAAAATGCAGAAACGGCAAAAAAGACAGAAAAGAATCATGGTAAATTAGTTTCAAAAAGTTTGAATTATCCTACTATGTCTCCAAGAATGAAACATAGGGTTTTAGATAATTTCTTAAATTTAGAAAATGAGAGAAAAATGTTGATTGAACAATTGAACGCTTGGGAAAATCAACCAGACCTTTTTAAAGATTATATTATAAAAGCTAAAATAAAAAAAGACAAAAATTATAGGACCCCTAAACAAATACAGGAAAGACTAAGTACAATAGAAAAATTAATACACGACTTAAAAGAAGAGTATAAAGATCTTGAAAACCCTTTAGGTCATAATATATTGGCGAGTCAATCGACATTCCCATATTCAGATTCATATGTAAGCCCATTATCGGATAAATCAAGGGGTGGGAAGTCAAATAGAAAAACGAAAAGAAGGAAGCCAAAACGAAAGTCTATAAAAAAGAAATAATGCATAATCATATAATAGAATGTCATTCACGCGATTTCACGATGACCCCGCACGTATAAAAAAACAAGTCGCAGAGAGTACATTCGCCGGTAGATATCACCTCAATGTTCCCGGTATGGGCATCAATATGCCATTTGAAGAAGACCCCCAATTGAGACTCCAGAAATGGGGGGCAAATCTCACGTCCAATATAGTGAATTTAGAAAGCGATTTTTGGGGACTCAGCCGCCCCCTCAATCGGGATTTAGTCGAAATGAACGATTATAAGACCGCCGCCGCCCGTGCGTTCCCTATTATCTACGAATCCCAAGAACCCTATGTACAAGAGTCCCGCGCATCATGCCCCGCGTGGACCTTTCGTAACGTCCCAATAGAAAGGTGGGAACAGCCGTGGGTTAATCCCCAGGCAAATACCGAACTCCGATTCCCGAATAATATCCAGACGCGTATTTTAGAGAAAGATTATTATCAGCCGACGATCCCCGTTATGTCCAATAATAATAATCTCACTATAAGATATAACAACCAAGATGGCAGCAACTAAGAAATGCAGAACGGGTAGACGTAGGTGTAAAGATAACCGGTGTTATAGGAAGAAGGCGAATGCCACGAAAAAGGCGCGGTGTAGAAAGGGAACCCGTCGATGCCGGGATAATAAGTGTCATCGTAAGAAGTAGGGAAACCTCCCGGTGGTAGTGTCAGTGTGCCGCAAAGGGCGGCACACGACATAGGTTTCCCCTACTATCGTCCCTTCCTTCCGGTTTAGAATTGACATAGATTATAAAAATCTCTCGAAGGTAGTTCTTCGTATACCGTCCTCATGTCATATAGAATTATTTCTATATGACCTCATATCCCCCCCCTCTTATGTAAAATAGGAGAATTTAGAACCATCTAATTCATCATACTCCGTCGTCAGACCAAAACATACAA